>Ga0181465_100134_pt1 | contig 22532 bp, 16 predicted proteins | sample InSIn3gowninarea_FD_119076 | JGI IMG/M metagenome (GOLD analysis project Ga0181465, IMG submission 119076) | Clean room microbial communities from NASA Spacecraft Assembly Facility at Jet Propulsion Laboratory, Pasadena, California, USA -... ... | reverse complement strand
GAACACGCCGCCCAAAGTCTTCCTACGGCGAGTCGGATTGGCCCTGTTGGTCAATCATTGAACCGGTCTCAGATGCCATTTTCCGCCAATGAAAACACGATTTATCACCGGTTGTGCCGACACACCCCACCATAAGCCTTCTAGGGGCCCCATTAGCCCACCATAAGCCTGTAACCGGGAAGGACCGGGAGGGGCTTGCTTGACGCTAGGAAAGCAAGGAAGGAGCCTTTACCCTTTAACCTTTAGCCAGAAGCCTTTCAACAGAAGGAAAGGAAGCCCGCTCCAGCCATTGATTTCTTCCAGCAGCCATAGCCATTTGGATTGGCCAAAAAAATAGGGTGAGCCAGCCCTTTTTTAGTTACTTATTTGAGAGCCCAATAAGTAAATTGAAACTTGAGTTGCTCGACCATAAGGTGCCGTCAGGCCGCTCGACCATAAGCCCCCCCACCCAATAAGTAAAATGAAACTGAAATAGGTGAAAGTTCAACTTCAAATCATTGGTGTAGGTTATATCGATATAGCCCCCTTAGGAATTCCTTTCATAGGATAGTGGGCCTCCAAACGACCAATCAAAAACTATCTCGGCGGAGGGGTAATAGTATAACTTATGAAGGGAAAGACTAAGTAAGAGCATCTATTGGAGACATAGTAACACATGTTGTTGAACCTCCGTTGATCGTGTACGAACAGGATACGGGTCCAAAGGTAGGGTCAGATAGGATGTAGCTGATGGAAAGATCAACACATATATGAAGGGAACCAATGACGCGTAAATACCCCATGTCGAACTAGGACCAATCAATATCTGAACGGAACGAATTCTAGCTTCTCCCTCCATCGTTCCCTCTCAATTTGTATGATATGGATGAAAAATGACTATGATATTGATCTCGTCGCTCGCCCAGCGGTAAAGCAAACTCTGGAACTTGGTAGCCATTGTATATGCTTCACCAAGACATTATCAACTGCATCAAGCACTTGGCCCGCCTACTCAATGACTCCATTCAATAGGCACCGACCCTCCAGAGTGACTCCATAACTGCCTCAACCCAATAGCAAGAATTCAGGATCTACGTCTATGCATGAGGTCCCCACTTGCCTATGAAAAAGACAGAGACATTTTCTGCATTTCCTGAGATTGAAAGCATATCTCCTTAATAGCCCTCTCCCTCTCCGGTCGAGTGACGGATACAATTCTCTCTCCCCAAGCCAAGCAAGCAAGGCGTACGGAAAAGCTGGAGATCGCCCCCATTGAAGTCAGCTACACTCACTCCCTAGTAGCCGGTTGTACCTATGCAACTCGGTGAAAGCACTCTCACTAACCTACTGAGCAATCTTCCTCCATCTCCTAAACCATCGCCTATACCGGCAGGCGGGGATTGGGTTCGCCTAGCTACGAAGGGAAACATTACCAGCAACTGGAGAACAAACAGAGAGAACAAGAGCAGATGGGCATATTCTTAAGGTTGGTGGGATCAGTCAGTACCGTAGGGAGCTTGGGAACATTATGTCCTTATCGCTAGCGGCATCCGTCTCATTATCTCGGTCAAACTACTATATTCCTCCTATTGCCGAGGTAGGACTCCTCTAACCCTTAGAGAATCTATGTTTCTAAACCATTCCAAGCATATCTCATCTCTCCCATCAATCGTACTTGGTCAATGGCAATAGTACTTTGAAACAGCAGGGGCTTCTTCCTTCCTATCGGTCGGAACGGAGAACCCAACAACTATCGGATCAGGTGCACCAACGGGGACTATTTCTCCATCGTATCCATTTCCATCTCCCTCGAATCCAGTCAAACTACTATCGCACCCAAGCTTTCTCAATCGTCACACCTATCTCTTTCTCGTATCTTTCTCATGGTCGGTAGGTAGAGCTTATTCGGTAGGCTTAGTGGGCGGTATCATAGTAATCATTTACTAGTGCAGCAGGGGATAAGTCCTTCTCTGAATCGTTACTTGCCAATCATTTCTTTGAATCCTTACTGAGAGCATAGGGGTATGGGTAGTACGGAGTGTCAATAGAATATCTCATTATCGGAGCAGCTATCTCTAGTACGGGTTGGGAGAAAGATCTTCACTATCGAATGCATGGGAGGAATCGGCTTATTCTCCTAATGCGGTTGGTTCCATCATCCCGTCACCCGCACAGCGGATACGGGCAATAAAGACAATCTAATAAGGGTTGGTCCAGTGATATATTCAGAGGTTCCTAGGGAATACGATGGGAGGGATGGCATACGGTCTGAGGAGGATCGGCATAACGAAATGACTCGAATGACCGTACCAACGACTGAGCTTGAAGAACCAAGATCCCTAAGCTCCGAAGCCTCTATCAATTGCTATCCTTTTTCTGTCTCACCTCGCTCATAAGAGGTAGTCCACCCAGCTACGATTGATAGTTATAATGCCACTAATGAATGAATGAAACCGGCCGAATGAAGATAGGACGAAACCGCTTGACTAGATGAGACACTAATCTTTCGCTTCCGCTCGAATGGGCATCGATCGCAAAAACCCCGTTTAGATTACAGCTACAACAGAGATAGGACGTGTGTTTGAAGGTGCGAAGCCGCTTGTCCCTCCGGGGGCAAGGAAAAGGGGAAAGGGCCAGTAGCGAGCCCGCTCGATAGTGGGAGGGGCATAAGCGTAGGGGGGGATACCTGCGTATTAATAGGGGTAAATCATAAAGGACCCGTACCATAGGGAACATAGGACCGTGGGAAGGAACCGTCTGACGGAGAAGGGATACCAGTCCAAATCGGAGGGCGGTGCGTGGTGAATGAATTGATTCCTATTGCTGCCTGAGGAAGTACGTACCAGTGCGTAGTGAACCCGGGATTGGTTGGTAGAGGGATCACAAACCCACAGATCCTGTGTAAGTCAGGGTGAGCAGAGAGAGGATCCGCATCGAGGGCCAGTTCTGGGGTATCAAAGGTGCCTAGGTGGGAGTCAATAATTGGTGGAGGGGGAACCGGTTCGATCGAAGCCTGGCGTGAGTCGAAGAAGAAGTATAGGGGATTGCGCCTAGGAGGCTAGAGCAATAATAAGAATTCCAAAAGGAGACTCGATTCAGGCTGGATTCAAGCTCGAACGTTCCAGGTGCGCAAGTAAGCCCGATAGCAGGGAGGGAGAGCTACATCAATAGTGAGTGAATCTCCAAACTAAGGGTATAGGAAGCGTGAGATATGGGAGAACCGAACCACCGAAGGCATTGGATTCTCTGCCCCGCCCGTATCGAGTGCGGAAATAAGAAGCATAACTAAAGATACCACGGTAGGTAGCAAGAGCGGGGCCGGAGACAATAGAATGCGGAGATCCATTCAAGGGAAGGGGTGGATCCTTGAGTGGAAGGGCCACTATAGAATGAATCCGGTAGGAGTGCCGCACCTGCGTTATTCCGTTTGGGTGGAGTGGAATCAAGAGAGAGCACCCTTCGTGGTGACGCACCGGAGCACCTTAAATAAAGAAATAGGGCGTCCCTTTCGTCCTGGTTCAACCTTTCCCTGGCAGGAATGAGGGGAAGGTGGCGCACTGACTGACCTATTATCGGGAAGGAAGTGATATCCGATACGCTTCGGGGTGAAACCTGATATGAATGGAATGAATATAAGTGACCTGATATGAGTGGAACGAATATGTTAGCGTGGACCGTCCAATCAGGCCTTGATCAGACGTCCTGCGCAACCCACTTCGCTCTGATAGCAAACTCGACCATAGAGTGCGCAATGATGCCATGTGTCCGCTCAGGTCCCACTCTCAACATCACACAGGCTCTTTTCCTCCCTTTCATGGGCCCCAAAGTCCCTTGATACGCGTCAATTGCTCATCGTTGTAGGGTTTTGAGGGCTTATCCCCTCTTCCGTACTCCTCAAAGGTCCGCCGTAATGCTGGACGTCAGATCTTAGGATGATCCGATGACATGCGCACTCCAGTCTGACAACCATAAGATTGTCATTTGGGAGTGCACATTGGTGCCGTGTGTCCTTCTTTCATCATCGTGACATCATGCGGGGCCCTTCCCTTCTCGGTCATGCGTAAATGTTCCTTGTAACATGCTCTCTCTTCACTGGATGAAGGGTCCTCTTGTGGGTGCATGGTCTATGTCCATATCATTATATCAGAGCCAATCCTCTCCTTATCAGTCGAGCCTGCTTACGCATCCTCGGTTGCGACGTAGTCTCTATCCTTCATCTTTCTCTGCAACCCATGGTTCCATGCCCTCCATGTCACTCGTCGAGAGATCTTCATAGGCTCGAGTCCCTGAAAGGAGGAGTTCCGGGTTCTGCAAATGATCATCCCCTTCCCCGCATATTGACTGAATAATGAAAGAAAAGGGTCCTTTGAGGAGCAAACGAATCAAGTGGGTTTGAACATGATTGTGATCTGTCGGTTTCGCATCAAGGTGACAGGATTCGAACCTATGACCCTCTGTACCCAAAACAGATGCGCTGACCAGACTGCGCTACACCTTTTTTATACAATAAATTCTTTCCGATACAGCAGGCATTGAACCGGATTCCGATACAATACGCTACGCTCGGCCCGAGGATGCCCCCGGCAGCCCCCCCACCCAATAAGTAAATTGAAAGCGAACTCTCGACTAAAAGGCCGCCATCGCTCGACTGTTAAGGAGAGGTCCGGCAGGGCCCTTTTTTTTACTTATTTGAGAGGGGCACCCAATAAGCATCAAGGAAGTACGCCTATAAGAAAGCGTAATTACATATATAATATATGCATTGTCGAAGATCAGGTTCTCACTTACCGGAGTGAGCGTAGCGAAGGGTGATCACTTCACTTACCTTCGTAAGGATTGAGGGGAAGAAATATGGGTTCTCCTTGCACTCGGAAGCGCAAGACCCTCCGGACCTTACCTTTCGTCCTGTGCCGGTGAAAGGGAACTACTTACCTGAGCTCAGGCAGATAAGCACTTTCAGGATGCGCAAGCAGGCTCGACCAACGCCTTTTAGTTACTTATTTGAGAGCCCAATAAGTAAATTGAACCTTACCTCATAAATACCGGCTCATAATACCTCATAATACAGGCTCTTACTACGGGCTCCTAATACAGGATACAGGCTCAGGATACTCGCTCATAAGACCGGTTCATACTACTGGCTCATAATACCTCTGACTACGGGCTCATAACTGACTATATCTTCCTCCTGATCTTCTCGGATCTTCTCGGATCTTCTTCCTTTCATGCCCAACAACTACTATCACACCTTCGAGAACGCACGCTAGCTTTCCCGACACCCACCATCCGCCTTCTACCCATAGTTGCAGAGCGTAGCGAGTCTGTCCTATAGAATGGGTCACTTTATGAATGGAGGTATCGGCTTCGCCTTCCTTCCATTCACAGAGAATATCCTTCTATCCCCAACAGCCTTTCCCAACAGCCTTTCCCAACAGCCTTTCCCCGCACCCACCATCCCCCACAACCACTTTCTTTCTTCCCCCGAAGAGAAACATTCCCCCGAAAAAGAATACTATCCACCATTCCTATTTCTTTCATCAGCCCTCTACTATCCCCAACCTTTTCTTATAGCCTTTCAATCACCCCAACATAATTCTTGACTTTCCTGCCCTACCCAACCTTCTATCCCCAACAGACTATCCCCAACAGATTGGTTCTCGTGGGCGGGCTATCCTATCTATCCTTATCTCTATCCTTTCTCCTTGAATGCATGAGCATCCTCGGGGGCACCTCATGCAGGCTCCCCACTCACCCTGACCAGCTTAGGCCTTTTGTAGTTCTTGTTCCCTGAAAAAGAAGCAGCGCCCATGCTTCCCTTCTTGCTCCCTCTTTACCTACTCTGATTCGCTCAGGGAAGCCTTCCTTGAAAGCTACGGGATCGGTAGAGCCAGTTCACCTTTCATAAGTAAATGATCCAGTTGATCAAGTTGATGAGCCATAGCTATCAGTTCCAGATCGAAAGGAAGAGCCTAAGTTTAGTGATCGGAAGAAATAGTCGGATGCTTGCTTGAGCCGAAGAGCCTGATGTTTGCGAGTCTGATGCTCGTAAGCGAGATTATGGTGTTTGTGGCCGAGATCCTGATGCTTCTGTTGCAGATCGAGACTATGATCTTTGTGTTCGAGATTGAAAGTAAGTGACTGATGATCGTGAGCTAGATCCAGACCTTCGTTATCCTTATCCAGCACCAGCAACAGAGGTAGTAGAGGTGGGAGCATGCATCCTCACCAGGAGCAGGAGCACAGTAAGCATCTTAGCTAGTCGTTTATGAGTAGTCAGTCGATTCTGATCTTTCTCCTTGCCCTCAGAAGCGCAAGCCCCTCACGGGACCTTCAGTGGTTTAAGCAGTCGATCCAGAACCAGTAGCAGGACCGGCACATCATATACTTTCTTATTTTGATCCAGGTTGAGAACCAGTCCTAGTAGCTTCCCTTCGCCCGGTTGGAGATTGAGGAGCAAGCCCCTACCCGAAATGATATATCATAGGTTTATGCTAAGTTACGGGGCCAGAACAAGGTAGGAAGCATAAAATACAGGTGCCGAGACATCACTTACAGTTACAGATCGATATTTAGTTCCATATCCTGGAGCAGATACTCAAGGGACTGTAGATTATGTTGATCCTGATCCAGATTATGATGTTACAAATCGAGACCCAGAAGCAGGAGTTGATTGTGCAGTTGGTTCTTATCGATGAAGCAGCCAAGGGAGCATATTCTACAGAGCGAGAACGGGCGTACCTTCCATCTCGAGAGACATATTCTGACTTTTGAGATACAGACCCGAAATAGATCTATTTTTCTTGCTCATTACTAAAGTGTACCCTAAGCGTTAACCACATGTGGAAAACAGCCCGTCAAACCCAAATTTCACCCCAACCTTTTCAGGAGGTGGGAGCGTATGAATGATATTTGTGCGCTAAGCCCACCCAGTCTATTTAAGAAATCTATCCACTAGTCATTATTTTCCTTTCGCGGCTTAAACGGACATGGTTCCAGAGGGAGGAGAAGGGGAAATAGCCTCCAAAGGGCGGGAAGCTATTTCCGTAAGGTAAGGTCACTTACCCGAGATAGCGAAGGGAAGGTCCTGGTCTTGGTCATTTCCCCTGCCGGTACCGGAAGTGATGATAAGAGTAGGAATGCTGTCACTGGAACGGACCGCACATGTTGGGGACAGTAGTTATGGAATTGAGATAACCGGATGAAACACCAGATACCTAGTCCCACCATTGGCCTGAGGACCGACCTCAGAAATCATCACTCCTTGCCCCCCCGGAGGGACAAGCGGCTTCGCACCTTTTCAAAATGGGAAGGTCGAGGAAGGAACTACTTGTCCGATGCGGAACAGATTAGACACCAAAGGATCTACCAAGTCTGAATCCAAGTCAGCACGCAACTTCATCTTTTATATAATAGGAGTGGCCAAGGGCTTACAATCCATCATCTAAAAAAGAATAAGCATCTATTCTGTGTACTTTCCCTACCCAAGGAAACCCTCACTTGTACCTTGCCACACCACTAGACCTAAGAAATAGTGCATCAGTCCAATGTCCTTCATCTCGAACTCACGTGCCCACTCTGCCTTGCACCATGCAATGGGCTTCTCTGAACTCTCTATAAGTATAAGGTCATATACATACAGGACCAAAAAAAACACATCTGATCTATCAAGTAAATAATCAAGATTGGAATCTACCAAAGTTTTGGCGAATCCCAAACCTAAGGTACTCATCCATCCTGGAGTACCAAGGATGCGGTGCTTGCTTCAACTCGTTAAGGGCTTTCTTCAACTTGTTGTCTTTGCATCCATCTGAAATAACTGCTAACCAAAAACTGATGCTAAAGACATAATAGTCCTGATAGAAGTATACCTGGCAACTGGAGCAAAGGTATCCTCATAGTAAACTCCCTCTCTCTTGTAGAATCCCCTCACTATGAACCAAGCCTTGTACTTATCTATGCTGCCAATAGCTGCATGCTTCACCTTGTAAAGCCACCTGGAATAAACAACGGATTTCCCCTCTAATCTAGAATATCCCACACATCATTCTTCATGATGGAATTGTACTCCTTGGGGGGGTTTATATCTTCAAAAGGCTGCGGCATCCTACCATACCTGCTAACCTATTGCCTCCTCATAACGGGAAGGCTCTGCATCAATGATGGAAGACATCAGTGCAACAATTTATTAGAAGGATGGCTTACCCAAAAAGAATTCTTTGGGGCACCAACTTGCTCCTTTGCCTCCTGCAATGTCTGGGTAAGCCACCTGGGCCTCCTGGCTGTATTGGGTGGTAAAGTTGTCTCTGTACCTGTACTGGAACATGTCTGACCTAAACCTAAACTCCCTGAAACCTCTGAATCAACACTTGGGGCAGCAAGTGTTGTCTCCTCCTCCATCACTGTTGGAAGCTCCTAGTACCTGCAAGACCATGCAACCTCATCAACCTTCACATCCCGGCTCACTACTATCTTCCTCTGAGATGGAACATAGATCTTGCCCCAGATGCCACCTTTATTTCCTCTCCTTATCAGTCGAGCCCCCTGTCGGGTCCTTGCACTAGGAAGCGCAAGCCCCTCCGGGACCTTAATTTCCCAGTTGGACAGATAGAAAGGCCATCTTTTCGATTTATGAATTGACAATACCTTTATGACTTTTCACTAGCATCCACCCGACCAAGACTAGGTCAGATAGGGTTTCCTTTCATAGGCCACCTTTATGTATTGAATTTCCCATCTGGATAGGCTATGTGATCACTCTATATCATAATCTGGATATGATGCCACCTTTCAAGCAAATTTTCCATCTGGATAGACAAGGCTCTCATGCTCATACCACCACCAATGGAGAGGCCATCTTTCTTTCCTGAAATGACCAGTTCTCAGAAGGCCATCAGTAATAAGTGGATCATCATTGAACAATAGCCCCGTGAAAGCCTAAAGATACAAGCTTCTTATTAGTCCTGGTTAGTCCCGCCTAGAGCCCTATGGACACTTGCCTTAGTATTAAGCTTAGAGTTCAAGCCGTTAGTCTTAGCGCCTATTTAGACTGGACCTAGTCCCCCCCTTATGGATGGAATATGCTGCCTTAAGCCCTAGAGTTCAGGCCTATATATTAGTAGTCTATTTAAGCTTCGGAGAGGAAGACGAAGGATGGCTCGACCACTATTTACCCACCCACCCCAATCCCCCAGGCCCGGTAGGGTGAGCCTGCCGAACTCTCGACTATAAGGCCGCCATCGACTCACTCATTCCGATGCCCCCCCACCCAAGAAGTAAATTGAAAGAGCTCGCCTATATAGTGGTGGGTGAGTAGGATTCAAATTCAAGCGCTTATTGGAGAGACTCTGTTGGAGCTTCGGGGAGGAAGAGCTCATGGAGAGTAAGATTCATTAGTCCCAACAAGAAAAACACCCCTATTCACGCTGTAGAGTACCCCTTCTTCTTTCGCCTTAGCCTTCCGGAGTGAAAGTCAGAGAGTGCCTTAAGCGCAAGCCTTCTTAGTCCGTGTCAACTAGAGATGCGAGTATAACATATATATGCCAGTATCACGTATCTATGCCTATCATATGTAGATATCTTTGATTCCGAGATTCTCGATTAGTCCCGTCAGAGACTCTATCTTAGTCCATGCACTTAGGTCTTCTGTGGAGTGAAGATTGTCTTAAGCTGTACATTAGACAAGTTAGTTCTTCGGAGAGTAATATCTAATCGGAGAGGAAGAGCTCTTCGGAAACAAGCCTAAAGAGAGACTACTAGCTTATTATCAGTTTCCAGTTAGTCCCGCCTGGAGCCCATGGACACTAGCTCTAGTCTTCTTGGTCCAAATCAACTCTTTAGAGACAAGCCCTATTAGTCTTTACAGTTCGAGCCCTCTGAACTGGACTAGCTGATGAAGTCTAGCCCTCTGGACTGCTGCTCTATGGACACCTACTAGCTTTAGTCTTCTCGGTCCAGCAGAGACAAAACAAGCCCTAAGAGAGTCTTCTCCAGCGTATTTCTAGATCACAACTATTGAATGCATTCTCTTCCACTCATATAACCTATAGTTTCCCGCCCCCCCAATACTGCCCCCAATATCTCTCTCAAGAAAACCCCCAATATACTCAAATTTGATCCCCGTTTGAACCATTCTTTTCAACTCAACAATGAGCTTTCTTTCTACTTGCCTATAGCGCCCGCACACGCACACACACGTACACGCATCGGAGAGTAAGATGAAAACTCGTAATCTGTATAGACGTGCCACCTTTCATGTATTGAATTGACCATATTCTAAATAGGTGGTCCTTAAGGTCTTGCCTTCTTGCTTGGTCCATAACTAGCCGGCCTTAATAGACTCTCTTTGTCTAAGCACTAAGTTCCATAGAAGAGTGAAAGCCTTAGAGTGAAAGCCTTTAGAGACAAGCCTTAGTGTCTGTACAGTAAGAGCCCTTCATACCCTACATAACACCTTTTGTTGCTTAATTTACCATCCCCACAGGCCACCTTTTGTTCTTTCATTTCCCCATCTTGATAGGATCGCGTGAGCACTCTCTATTATATATGAAGCAACCTTTCTTTTCTTAATTTACCATCTGGATAGGCTACGTTCTCTCTCTCTATGCATACCCTATGCCACCTTTTCTTCCTGAATTTGCCATATTGTGATAGGCCAGTTAATACTCTCTATCATCTTGACTATGCCACCTTTCCTTCCTTAAATTACCACTTATTGGAAGGCCGGGTTCAGACTCTATCTCATCTACCCATGCCACCTTATCTTTTTCAATTTACCATAAAAAACTAGCTTAAGAGAGAGTCTCTTAGTGTCCAAGCAGTTAGTCTTTTAGCCCTCTGAACTTACTGCCTAAAAGTCTTAGCTTAGTCTGTACAGTAAGCGCCCTATGTACAACACTTGCTTTAGTCTTAGCGCCTTGGTCCAGCAGAGAAACCAAGCAGCCTTCTTAAGAGAGAGTCTCTTAGTCCAAGAAGCAGCAGAGAAACAAGCCTTAAAAGAAGAGTCTAGCGTATTTCTAGATTTCACTTCAGAATGCATTCTTCCACTCAAACCGGCTAGTTCCCCCTATGCCTCCCATCAAACCCCATAACCCCAATGTTTCAATCAAATCAAAACCCATAATACTCGTCTATTTTCTCCCAATTGTTTGAACCATTCTTTTTCAACTCTCAATAAGCTGTCTTTCTTGCCTAAGCGCACGTACACACACATACGCATACGCCCGCACACATACGCATGCACACATACCTGCACACCACAAAAACTTTCTTTCTCTCTTATCTGATGGAGCTTCGCTCTGTTGGGTTGGTTCGCGCACTCACTCCTACGCTCACAGACAGTCAAGGGGTGGGTCGCTCCCCCACTAGCCCAATCACTCTACTATCACTACCTTATCTCAAGCTTCGCCCGTTGTAGGCAATATTCAGTTTTGAAGAAGGAACCTTGTCACTAAGGCGGCTTAGTTAGGTCCTGAACCAGTAAGGCAAGGGTCTGTCCCCAGCCATACAAGGCGATCCCTCAAGCTATCTTTATGCCCTCCCAACGTGTCTTTCCACTGTCATTCCATCAGTCAGTCAGAGGTTATGCATCAGGGTTTTCTACGAAATCGATTTCATTCAGCAGTAGGCAGAGCGTGCATACTTTGTTTGGCCCGAGATCCGCCGGATATATTCGCTAGCTAGAAGGGCAGGGCCCCGGTTCTGAGGTCGAGAGGGAGGTAGGTAGGGGGAGGGGAGCTTCGGAAACACCGCTACAAGGATGCTTAAGCAGGCTCGACTGATAAGGCCGCCATCACCGGCAGGGGCTCGACTGATAAGGAGAGGGTTTATCGGCGGAAACAGGCATAGACCGGTGGGGACTTATGTACTTTCGGTGGCTACTATTCGAAGCATCAACATCAATGGGGGTGTATGGTGGAAGATGGATCAATAATGGGTGCTTGCTCAGATGCTGTCTCCTACTGGATATATGGCTACTGGTTCTAGGACTAGTGCTTGCTTGGATGCAGGTGAATGATCTGCATCATATGGAGATGTCCCTGCCTTTCCCTTTGCCTTTGCAATTGCTTTCCCCTCTGCTTTTGGTTATTCAACTGTATCTTCCATGAAAGTGGGAAGTCAATAAATAAGTGATGTGGAACGACTTAACTCCACGAATCGGCTCATAGGAAACGGCATGAACATGTGTGCCATATAATGGGACGGCCCCATCCAACGACTAAGTCGCCCTCATATCGATCCATGTAAAATGGTCAACACGAGTGGAAAAAGGGACGGCCCCATCCATGATATAAAAGAATAACAACGCCTCAACATATGTGCCAATGAAGGGGGTAAGCGTTCCATGGTAGAACAAAGCTCCACACCATAATAAACCACTCCAAGTGTGAAACCAAGCTAAATAAGCCAAAGCGCTCAAGCAATAGGCTCAAACCATGTCAACTCATGCCAAAAGATAGCCATGAAAAAGGCTAAGTCAACATGAACCACCATCACTAGAAGAATGCCATGTAACTGTCAATCCATAAAGAATCACTAGGGAGCTGATCCATAAAAGCCATGTATCATATCACATCGTCATCGTCCAACCCCTTGGGGGGCTAGAACCATCATACATCAGCGAAGGTGTAGCATTCTCTAGACATGATGAGCAATATACCAAGAACAACACCATGATGCCAATATAAGTCACATGAAGTAGCAAGCATCACCACCAACTATCCACTAGCATGCTGATCCATTGGCTTTCTCCCTGCTGCCCCAGCTTTTCCATAGAAACCGAGAAGAATTCAATTTACTTATTGGGCTCTCAAATAAGTAACTAAAAGGCGTTGGTCGAGCCCCTCCGGTCCTCTCGATGGCGGCGATGGCGGCGATGGCGGCCCTCCTCTGTCGGTCGAGCTTCCAAATCGATGGCGGCCCCCCTCTCAAATAAGTAACTAAGGGCAGTCGAGTGTGCTTACGCACCCTCACCATATGAATAGTGAGTGACCGATGGCGGCCCCCCTCTCAAATAAGTAACTAAAGGCAGTCGAGCCGCCCCTCTCAAATAAGTAACTAAGGGCAGTCGAGCGTGCTTTCATTTGACTTATTGGGCTCTCAAATAAGTAACTAGCTGCCGGTCCTCACCATCGGAATAGTGAGTGGCTCCGCCCCTATGAAGAAGTAAGGGCCCTAAGTAATAAATATAGGGTGAGGTAACGAACGCTCGACCCCCGCCATCGCCCTCTCCTTAACAGTCGAGCCCCTCACCATCGGAATAGTGAGTGACCGATGGCGGCCTTGACAGTCGAGCCCCTCCGGTCCTCACCATATGAATAGTGAGTGACTCCGTCCCTATGAAGAAGTAAGGGCCCTCACCCATATGATGAGTGAGCGTTAAAACGATGGCGGCCTTGACAGTCGAGTGTGCTTACGCACCCTGCCGGTCCTCTCCTCTCCTCTCCCTTATGGTCGAGCCCCCTAAAGGGTCCTTATCAGTCGAGCCCCCTAAAGGGTGATGGCGGCCTTATCAGTCGAGCCTGCTTACGCATCCTCTCGATGGCGGCCTTAACAGTCGAGCACCTAAAGGTTAGGGTTTACTTATTGCCCCTCTCAAATAAGTAACCAAAACAGTCGAGCATGCTAACGCATCCTCTGATGGCGGCGATGGCGGCGATGGCGGCCTTAACAGTCGAGCGAGAAATCCCTCACCATATGAATAGTGAGTGACTCCGTCCCTTATGGTCGAGCGAGAAATCCCTCACCATATGAATAGTGAGTGACTCCGTCCCTTATGGTCGAGCACCTAAAGGTCCTTAACAGTCGAGCACCTAAAGGTCCTTATGGTCGAGCACCTAAAGGTCCTTAACAGTCGAGCCTGCTTACGCATCCTTATGGTCGAGCCTGCTTGCGCATCATTACGGAATTACCTATCTAATTCTTTGATCAATTCTTCGAGAGAACGTAGTGATTCCAGTCATTCATTATATACGTAATTACGCTTTTCTTTCTTTTGGGGGTTTATATATTGCTCAAGGCTGCCTCTAGTTACCGAAATCAATCGAATTATATATGTCATTATGCATGAATGAATTATAACAGTAATTACACCAGAAAATGTATATATTATATATGTCATTATGCATGAATGAATTATATACGTAATTACACTTTAGCAGACTTAGCTCCTATGGGCATATGTAATTACGCTTTAGCAAAGACAGACACAACTCCGTTTCTTACCGTACTTCTATTTCGCCATCGAAGCTTAACTCTCTCTCTCCAACCAAGGGAAGGTAGGGGGAAAATAGAATAGTGCCTACTCTAAGAAGTATTCCTGGCTTCAGCACTCACTAGGTTGGGGCATCATCAGTAAGTAGGGTGAGGTCTTCTATTCTATAGGTGGGTAAAGAGAACAGGTGGGGGGGTTTTTAGTAGAGAACACTTAAGTAAAGGTAAATAGGCTAAGTAAGAGAGCAATAGTGCAGTGGCTCCTAAGCGATTCATGAAAGTGGTATAGGTATAAGGCAGGTCTAGTTCTTCAGGTGGGTAGGTTGTGTGGACTGAAGTAAAGGGAAGGTTCGGTAGTTGAATCCGATCCCGGGTCTATAGCTGTACCTAAAAAGCATTCATAAATGAAGTGGTCTAGGGCCAACAGGTCTAGTTCTTCAGGTGGGTAACTCTCAGGAGCAGCAGGTTAGTCGTTAAAGATCGAGACCCAGGCGCAGCAGTAGACCCAGTGGTGAAAGTGACAGACCCTTATTCTCCATATAGGAGGGAAAGGAAGGAGGCTACCCCGCAGAGTGGGAGAGCAAATCAACCGGGATACCTCGTTAAGGGTCAGTTATTAGGGTGAAATCCCACTTTAGGAGGAAAGCGAACAGCTTGCCTTCCGGAGGTAGGGATAGAAGGTAGGGATAGAGACTCGTAAAGGTAGTGTAGCGCCCTGTCCTAGAATTCTAGATAGTTCTCAAAGTGATCGGAGCTACCAAGGGAAAGTACTTGGTCGGAGATGTGCTTTTTTTTGCTAAGTATAGATCGTAGTCTTACACCAAAGGCAAGAGAGAGAGATCACGAAACAACCGGACAACAGGCAAGAGAGAGAGAGATCTTTCCTTTAAAGCGTAATTACATATATATGGCGCCGTAACGGGATGGATCGATCAGTAATGCCATGCCGTAACGGGATATACTGAGCCGTAACGGGATCCGTAATGAAATCTGCCTTACTTTAGTAGGGGCGAATAAGAATAGTAGGGCATTAAGGAAACCTTAGCTATGGACTCAAAGGTTGTATGAGAACGGGATGGTTGAGAAATATATCATTTGGCGGCCGCACCCATGAGAGTGCGTTGAAACAACCTTAATCTAACAGAGTCTTCCGTGATGCTATTAGAGCCAAGGGTGGAAAGATATGATATGAGTGGAAGGATCTTATCCAGCACGACCCTCAAATTTAGGGATATCCGAGGGTAGCTTAGTTGGCATATTGGGCCAAGTGGTATCATGCCAGATGGGATCGTTGATGAGTTTGGTCAAATCTGGGAGATGAAACCCCGCCATGTAAGGCAAAACGGGTTGGTTAGCATTAGTTCCTTCCATGGTAGAGACCGGTATGGAACTCGGGTTAGAGGAAGATGAACTAGTTGAAAGGGAACTAGTTCCAGGAACAGCTGAACCTGAAGACCTCGAAGGGGATGATGACTCTAAATCCGAGGAAGATTCACTTCCCGAATCCGTGGATGAAGTGCCCAAAGGTGGGCTGGGCGGAGGAACCCAAACTCGTCGAGCAGGGGATATAATACGTCCAGGAATAAGAAAAGGATGAAGGCCTCCGAGTCTACGAGAGAGTCTCCTTGGGGGAGCTATGATTCCTAGATGCAAGTATAACTCCTAAGATGCAATAAGTCTATCAAAGGCTAAAGTATCAAAGCAATGAATTAAGCAAATAAAGTGATCACACAACCAACACTACGTGCTCAGGTGGTGCAACAAGTGGTTTCAAGTGTGTTTTAATAAAGAGAAAAGTAGCCTAATCCAAGCTCCGTCCTATCAAAACCAAAAGACTCTAGCCTAAGATATCAACTAATAGCGCTCAAACAAGTCCTAAGCTATGGCAAAGGGCCTTCCAATCAACTAACAATAGGGGGGATTAGGTCCCCTGCATAGATGAGTGAAGGTATGAATGAGATAGTTATAACTAGGAGACAATGGGTTATGAAGTCCCAAAGGCCCATAGAAATATGTATCAGGTGCCCTCCCTCCTGTGAGAGCCACCTGGGTAAAGATACCCAGTAGAATGGCCGCTAAGCTACCTCTTCACAGATACGTGCAACAGGTTACCTTGCCTTCAAGCTGAAATCAAACGGTCGGGGGATCTTCAGTAGTGAAAGAGCTAGGAGTATCAATAACACTTCCGGTCCCAACCTTGGCATTATCCACTCCGAAGAGCGCGCCTGTTGCTAAATGAGTTCTGACCGTATCCGTTAGAAAGGATTTGAAGTCTCCTAAAAGCACTATGTCTCAAATGTAAGATGATTGTGGCGAGTTATTTGGATACCTATCCCCACAATCCTAACTTCACTACAATATTCTTTTTGGCCTCAAGGGAGGCTTATGTGTGTTAAGTTATATGGTCTATTTTAGGGCTGAGCCTGGGGTCATGAACCAAGCAAAGAATTTAGGGTGTAAAGTGTATGCACAAGTGATGTGTTCAACTTCAAAATGAAAAGCTGAAAAAGGTCCGGAGGTCTTGTCCTTCCTAGGGCAAGGAAAGTACTTGCAATAAAAGAGATCTAAAATGAAAAGAAAAGCTAACTACCAAGAAAAATACTAAAGTAAAGGAAGGGGAAAGGCTCTATAGCGGTAAGGAAGGATGGAAGGAGAGCGGTAAGGGGAAAGGAAGGGGGAAGAGTAAAGTCTCCTTACGCAAGCTAATACTAAGTCAATTAAGAAGATTCGAACTTTGATGAAGATGGTGGGTAAGTGAAATTCTTTTGTAGATGAATTCTCAATAAACTGTGTTTAGACAAATGCATACTTTGAAGCAGAAGGACTAGAGTGTCCAAGAGTGCATTGAAGAATTCTACAAGATTTCCCATTAGGGCAAGAGGAACCAAAAGACCAGAGGATATCGAGGTATGTTGATGGCTTTCAATTAGTCTTAATAACATGCATTGGGTAGAAGAGGCATACCAGTTAGCTTTGGTTGGCCAGCGAATAACTTATACGTTAGATGGGACCCAGTCGAGAGAGCATTTACTGAAAGATACGAGGATATCGAGAGATCGATATAGCCCCATGAGGAATTCCTTTCATAGGATAGCGGGCCTTCAAACGACCAATCAGAACCTATCTCGGCGGAGGGGTAACGGAAAGGAAGCAGAAGCACCGGCACAGGGCGAATTGAGGGGAAGAAATATGAGTAAGTCAAGTAAGTAAGGTAAGATAAGATCGATTCAGTTTGATTCAATACAATATTTTTTTATGGGTCAGGGGTAAGTGGTAATTGTCTATGATGGGTGAAGGGGTTGTTTTAGTGGTATGGCTTGATGAGTTATGGAGGCGCGCTATCAATATGGATGTACTTAATTGATTGCTTGCCGTGCTATCTATCTGGCCGGTTATCAATGAAAATAAGGTATGAAGTTGGATTGAGATTGGGGTAAAAGCTAGTCTTGCCCAGTTCGCTCATCGTGGATGAGGGACACAATTGATATATTCCCACATTATTGCCACAGATCTATCTGCCACCCGATAATCACTATTCTAGAATGGGTCCGGGGTTCTCTATCTTTTGGTCTTTTGCGGAGGAGAAGGGATAGCAATGGTATGTGGGTGGACAAATTTCTCATCATCCTCACCCGTGCTAACAATTATACAGGATCTATGAATCAGTCTTTGAACATGCTCCGAGGGGAGGTTCAGCTCCTTCTCCCGAATCCACTTCTGCATTTCAAAATGTGTTTTTCACGACGCCTCTATACATTTCCCTGCGCCTTTCTCAATCCCGACCTGAGCATCTGCATGTGATCCGACCAAACTAGACTTAGAGGGCTTCGGGAGCTCCAGCATATTCTTGGAGAGAGCTGGGAGATAGTTCATCAACATAAAAGAGAGTTCTTTCGGTAGGGCGGGCCTTCTTACGTTCCATTTGTTCCGGAGAGGCGGAACACTAGCCTTTCCTTTTCATTCTGCCTCGCTGGGGCATTTCGCAACCATCATAATAGGGTCTACTATGGAGCCATTTCACAAAGGGAATTGGGCGGCTTCTCGTTATTACTATTATTATTATTACGCGACCTATTTCTTCTCCAACTATTGAAGGGGTGCCACATTTCCCCCATTCGCAGCCTTCTCTCGTAAGATGGCCAACAGCCAGACCTCGCTCGAATACTACAAGTAGAATTGATGGACACGGGCAAGAAGTCTCTAGGTGAAGATTGGTCGTTCTTTCTTGAAAGTCCAAAATCGACGGCTCTTTATGCGGTTCCCTCCCTTCTCGAAAGAGCCCTCCATACCTTGAATATTGGATATACTTCGATGCGGAAGCAACTTCAGGCATCAATCCTTGCACTGGAACACGACGAACCAGTATTTGAGAAGAGACGGGGCCCCGATTCATGAAGTTTGCTGATCTCGCGGAACAGGCCGATATGGGTGTTCAGGGGCCGTTGGATCGCCAACGAACTTGTTGAACCAGCTGGACTTCGAAACCAAGACCTTTTCTCCGCTTTCATTTCCGTTAATACGTAACTTCGATCGAGCTTTGAATTATCTACGTAATAACAACTCGATTCCAACCTCTTTCTGCCGAGAGCAACCATCGAAATGAAAGTGCAGTACCGAACGACTGAATGAACCGCAAGCAAGGCAATGCCGGGCGATAGAGAATTGGTTGGCTTATAAAAACAACATCGCTAGTCCTATGCCTTCAATTCGATCCCTAGGATATGGGTGTTCAGGCTAACCGAAAGCATTGTTCAGACCGCTTTATATATAGAATCGGGTGAGTGTTCATATAGTTCCGACAGACCAATTCATTCCTCTCACTTTGCAATGAATCTATCTATGGTGAACCGATATACATGAAGAGATCGAACCTCATCCAGAGCACTCCGCCCACATCGACAACAGGATTCTCCACCGAACACTCAATTGCCCCCTTCTGAGTGGAAGAGGGACTCTGGCCTCCGACGACTGCTTCGAGATCCAGCGAGACACTCGACCCACCTCTCTATCCTTAAGGCTGAACCAGATAGCAGCATTGACTCGACCCGCATCCACCGATCAAATCGCTTTTGCTCCTACCACCCGAAAGCAGGCACTTGACTATGAACAGATTCTAGATGATGCATTATTCGCGCAATCCAGTATCCAATTAATGATATCTTACGCAGCCAACTTGGTACCTTGCGCATTTTCCTAGCAGCTAAGGTGGTATGTACATTGATCTTATATTACGATGCATCAATAAGCTAGGAGGTTGGTTCTTTCACGTACACATCTATGGGTTATTGTCACGTTGCTCCTAGCGGCTCGCTCCGGGTCGAGAGGAACCAGTTCTTGATCACGATGCAGTACCAGCGAAAGTATATCCAGCCACCCGCCACTACTACTACCGCAGCCAGAAAGCCACCAGCCTTACCTACCACCCGCTAGCCTTATCCGGTGATCCAATGCACAGGCAGGATCCATAGATGTACACCCATCGGAATCAGATTGACCAGCAAAGGCAGAGTCATAGGCAGAGGCTAAAGTGGTGGAGGGAACATAAATACCAACAGCAAAAGCTACGGCACCTACAGTAACAAGGTAAGCATCACCGGCAAAGACAGATGCTGTAGATCCGGTTACGGGTGTAGATTTAGCAGTTTTTTCTGATCGAGAAGCAAAGGCATGGGTTCCAGTGCCAAGTGTAGATTCAGTTGCAGGGCTCAGGCTCAATGAACCATATGAAAAGTGTTGCTAGATACCTACGGAGACTAGTGTTGCTAGATAGGGACCTTGACAAAGTCTTAGTGGATTGTGCTAGATAGCTGCTGTACTTTAAGGAAAGGGCCTAAAGGACCTTTTTAGACAGACTCCCCTTTTCTTTCAGACAAACTCAGATTAGGTAGGTTCTGATGAGATGAGGCAGATGGGAATCGAAGAACATATATTGGCTGGCTGGTAATGACAAACTCACTTTCCTTCGAGGTAAGCCAAGGTAAGCAGTCATAAGTGTAAAATCAGGACCCCTCACACGCACCTACCGGTGTAAGGACCTATCTTCCGGCAATGAACGCCTGCGAATAGAGGCGAGAATAAGGAGGGGCGGATGATGAGATAGGTGAGATTAGTTCGGGCGAGACCAGTTCGGCCGGACATGCTTGCTTGTTCTTACGGCCACCATTATAAAGGGAACCCATGAAAGGGAACAACCATTATCGAAGTAGGTAAGTGACCTGGGTGAAAAAGTGACCTGGTCAATGTCCGTATTTGTTCTTCCCTACTGTCTTACCGTATTTGTTTGGGGGGCTTTGTTGCCGGCCATCTCCTTGTGCCGCATCTTCTTGTTGCCGCATCTCTCCTTGCTGCCTGCACATCTTAGGTCGGTGGTGGATCCGTTATAACGTGTAGGGATGAGTTTGTGGTTTATATGAGGAGGAGCCGTCCTTCCTCTCCTCTCCTCTCCTTATCAGTCGAGCCCCCTAAAGGGTGATGGCGGCCTTATCAGTCGAGCCTGCTTGCGCATCCTTATCAGTCGAGCCCCCTAAAGGGTGATGGCGGCCTTATCAGTCGAGCCTGCTTGCGCATCCTTATCAGTCGAGCCCCCTAAAGGGTGATGGCGGCCTTATCAGTCGAGCCTGCTTGCGCATCCTTATCAGTCGAGCCCCCTAAAGGGTTAGGGTTTACTTATTGGGTGGGGGGCGGGGGTCGAGCGATTTCATTCCTTTCCTTTCTTATTAAGAAGAGTTGTTGGATTGGTGCTTCCTTAAGCTGCTTGCTTGCTGGTTCATGGGTGGGGGTTTGAAGAGAAAGAATTTCTCCTTTGCATCAACGTCGTCATTCATTGAGCATTGAAAAAAGGTAAGAGCATCGTTCAAGTAGCAGTTAAGGTGGTTCTTTTCCTTTTTACTGACTCTTGCCTCCTCCTTTCTCTCTCTCTTTGACTAACTGATAGAAAGTGATAGTCGAGAGTTAAGCGAAGAAATATCATCACTATTCGAAGGTGAGCCGTGTGGGTAGCCGTAAGGGATGGGAACTGTCTTTCTAAGGCTCTCTCAAGGGGGATCAATGGGTGCGTCGTGAGAGGTGAGGAACCGAAAGGGAGAGATTGAGAGGTTGAAGGAAGGTAACTGTTCATTTCTCACGAACGCATTCATTGTCTTCCTCACAATATATGAAATCGCTTATTCATTCGGCTTGTTAAGGTATAAAGCATTATTACGTATATAATAAACTATGACTGAACGGCTTTCACTTACTGGTGGCTTCTCGAACGTGTTCCTCACACACAATATTGGAAAGAAGGGAAAGTTGACTTCTCTTCAATAATAAGGTCCGGAGGTCTTGCGCTTCCGAGGGCAAGGAAGCCAGCCATAATTACGTATATAACGTGCGTGACACCGAATCTACCCTACCCAATGACAAACTTCTTCCTTTTCTTGGTTGATTTGGTAAAACTGAAAATCGAAATAACGTATAAGACGGGTTGACGCTGATTGAGATCTCCAAGAGAAATGGCAAGTTGTGACATAATATCATATGTAATGAAAACACCATGTTTCCCCAAATGCTCTAGTCGAAGTGAAAAACGTAGTCGAAATAGGAAAAGTAGAATATCATATATAACGAGCATCACCATGTGACCAAGTCGAAGTGAAAAGAGATAATGGACCATGTTAGATCCTTCAACCGATGACTTGCCGCCGATGACTTGACTCGATGACTTGCCGCCGATGCCCCGTATATTATTTCAAGCTCTCCTGACCGAGAAAGTAATTACCAGTTCTTATCCATCGACGAACCCTTCTATGACCCATTGTCTTGGTTGGCCAGGAAATAAATGCATAATGACATATATAATAGATCTCATTCATGACTGGAATCACTGGTCGAACTAAAGCGTTGTCGAAGGATTGACCTTGTCAACTCGTATCGGATTGATCGATTCTTTTCTCAATTCTTCGATAGCGTAATGACATATATAAAGAATGACTGGAAGAACGTTTTCAGCATTCTTAGAACACCGAATCTAGTGTTATGACATATATAAAGAATGACCAACGGGAGAGGTCCCGGAGGGGCTTGCGCTTCCTAGTGCAAGGACCCGACAGGGGGCTCGACTGATAAGGACCCTTTAGGGGGCTCGACCATAAGCCCCCCCACCCGATAAGTAAATTGAAGAGGATGCCTCCGGCATTCCTGTTCCTGTATGGCACTTACCCCTGGAAATGACTAGGAGCGGAGTAAGATAAGATGAAGTAAGGTGAATTCCGCAAGGTTCTACTGGCGAGGGGGGAAGGTATAACCTTCCTTCTCTCTCTCACCCTCCGATGATAGAGAAATCAATGTTGGGCGAGACCGCTAGA
>Ga0181465_100094_pt2 | contig 22582 bp, 22 predicted proteins | sample InSIn3gowninarea_FD_119076 | JGI IMG/M metagenome (GOLD analysis project Ga0181465, IMG submission 119076) | Clean room microbial communities from NASA Spacecraft Assembly Facility at Jet Propulsion Laboratory, Pasadena, California, USA -... ... | reverse complement strand
CGCTCGTCCTCGCGCACATCATGTCATCGCGTCTGCGGTACACCAGATTACCTAGCACCAGAAGTTGTTGCTTCAAAGGGTTACAACAAATCAGTTGATTGGTAGATTATCCCACTCTCACACCGTACAATAGACTGACCGCTTCCATTCTAGGTGGTCTCTAGGTATCCTCATCTTCGAAATGCTCTGCGGTTTCACTCCATTCTGGGATGGTGGATCTCCTGTCAAAATCTACGAGAATATTTTGAAAGGACGAGTCAAATATCCTCCTTACATACATCACGATGCTCAGGATCTACTTGTGCAACTGATCACAAGCGATCTAACTAAAAGATTGGGTAACTTGCACGGTGGACCAAATGACATCAAGAATCATCCGTGGTTCGCTGAAGTTACGTGGGAAAGACTGGTCAAGAAGGATATCGATGCACCCTACGTTCCACCCGTAAAAGGAGGTGCAGGAGATGCAAGTCAGTTTGATAAATATCCTGAAGAAACTGAAGAATATGGCAAAAAGGGTGATGATCCGTGAGTGTCACAATTTCAAACGGTCGAGATAGTGCTAATCACTACCAGGTATGGACACTACTTTGCAGACTTCTAGGCAAGTGAATCAGCCACACAGAACAGACGCGATGACATGATGTGCGCGAGGACGAGCGACGAGCATACGAGTGATCAACACGATAATACAAAGAAACGAAACAGGATTGATATGACTGTTGAAATGAGTTGAGGTGGCCACACAGACCAGACCTGTGAAATGGCTCAGTTTTAAGCAGCGGAGCTTATCTCTCGAAACGACTACAAGGTAGTGATTGTGAGAAAGAACGGACAAAGGAGTGTGCAAGATGCCTGGTTGAGCATAATGTTGGGTTGTATGAATTTCTATGATTGGCGCAGCAGCACAGGCAGAACGGCCTTTCTCATCAGTCAGTGCACAGCACGTATGAGGTGATTTCGCTGGATGAATTTATTATTCTGGAAGCTCACGGACTTGCAACCGAGCAGATCAATTTGTCTCTGACTGCAGAAGTGTTTGAAATTCAATTCCAGAATGCAAGACTGACCTACTAACCGACTACTCGAGAAACAGACGCCTGCAAGACCATCCAGAACAACAAATAAGCCGCAAAGGCATCCAAACAGCAACATCAGAATGCAAACAAAATCTTCTCCCAACACAAACATGTCACACCAAAGTCCATGCAGGGACACCGACAACGAACTACTGCGACCACCTTCAACACCGAACCTCCAAAAAATTAGGTAGCGAACGATGTCATCTTTTCGACTCCGCACGAACAGGCAGCCTGCTTAGAGCTGTAGGAGCTGTACGGTATCCAAGCACCTACCTAGACGTCTATCTGCCTTCCACCTCAAGACGTTCAGGGCGCACAGTCAGGATCCCTGCAGAATACAACTACAAGTAGGCTCCTGTCGTGACTGACTGACCGAGACTGTCATTCCGCGTGTCCTGACATTCCTATCCCGTAACCTAACATAGCCCACACAACTGTATCTACTGTAGGTATTGATTATATTGTTGTCCTTCACTATTATTTGTTTGTGAGATTCTGATTATGACGTCAATGCCATAAGTACATGGTACATTAATGAGACGACGGGATGGATATATATGGATATATATTCATAATTGTTTACATAGGTAGGCAGTACGTTTACACTGTTGTCATATCATATCACGACGAACCACGTGGCCATCCCCGTGAAAAGATTACAGTGTAGTAAGTAACACCACGCTCAAGCAAGACGAGCACTCAACACGCACGTAGATTGTGACTTCAGGGTTATTCGCTGTTGATTATACATGTTGCTTTGTATACCTGTTTATGTACAGAACCCTATAGCCCGGCCGACCGGCTATACCCTGCCCGGTTTTCGTGTTGGGAAGGACTTGTATGTATGTGATATACATGCCGTTCCTAGTAGCGTTGATGTACACGGGTTTTGTCGTGTCGTGTCCGCATCAATTTGAGTTGGATTGGTTTGGATTATTTTGTTTTGTAGTGTGGCGTAGTGTACATTTTTGGTAGTGTATAGATGGGTCCTGGTTGGACGGAGCGAGATCTAGGTGTGAGGCGTGATCGTGATATGTCGGATGCGTGGATGAGCAAGCAATGGTGCTGACGGTGATCGGGCCCAGGTGAGCTGCTGAAAAGGTGCCCGGTGAGGCATCCAGCTCCCATCTTTGGCCAGCATATCCTGCAATTCTTTCCAAGCAGAATTCTTCATCCGAGCATCGATGCATACATCCTCCTCGTTCACAACACAGAGAAGACCACACCTCTCTTTCACCCTTCTTCTCATCGTCCCTCCAACCCTTTTATCAACGTAATCTAAAACATCTCCCTCCCCTGACCTCCTCCCGGCAACTGCCCCGCCGCAACCCCCATAGCAGCCCCCTCCTTCTGCAACCTCGCCACATAAGTCCGACTAACAACATTCCACGACTCAATATACTTCTCCATACATGTACTCAGACACGCATTTTCCTTGCTTGACAGACTCGCACCTGGTTCCGGAATGCAGTGTTCAAAGCAGTTCTCGTTGATCTTGGTGATGAGGTATTTTGCGTTGACGAGGTTGGTTTGGTTGGTGATTGCTTGGGTGAGACGGGTTTTTGTGTCGTGCGAGGTTGTGCTGCTGGGGAGGGAGGTTAGGGAGGATGGGAAGGATGAGCTGCCCGAGGACGGAGGTGGAGAAGTGGCGTTGTTATCGGAGGAGGAGTTGCTGCTACCGCTGCCGCCGCCGAAGAAGCCGCCGAATGCCATTTTGTGTATTTGTAGTGAGTGATGGATGGAGGTTTGGATGAGGTCGGTTCGAGATTAGGCGCTCTCAGTGCTTGAGTGGATGTGTTTTGGTTCAGAGATTTCGGAATTTAGGTAGTTTCGTTGAATCGGAGCTGCAACCGAGTTGGTAGATGATTAATGTAGATACTGAATCCGGGTTCGATGGTAATGAACTGGATGTTTAGAAGGACTGGCATGGATGATTTCAATGACTTTTGCGACGGCGCAAGGCTGTTGCCAAGATTTGTAGAACTGCTCCGAACATCACATGCATGAGAAATACAGCGCGGCTTTCGTGCCAATCATGACCCGAAGCTGGCGGAATAAATAGTAGACCTTTCGACAGACAAGTCTATTTCGAAGGCCATTTCACCTTATAGCAGGTCCGAACTACCTATGTTGTCCTTGATACGATCGTACAATCTGACAACGAGGCGCGTGCTGTTCCATACTATGCACCTAGATAAGTACGGATGAACTCCTTGAATGCGCGAGCTCGAAGTGTCCAATATGAGTATATCAGTGGAATTTGTATACCTATCCAATTGATCGCCAACCCATCTACATCATGTCCGCCTCGAATATCACCTCTTTTCCCATGCTAATCAGCCAGGTCTTTGAATGCATGTGTACTTCTACGCGATTAGGTGTTTGAAGAGCCTTGATTGGCTTACTCTCCGCTCCTACTGGTGCTGGTGCAACGACCATGGTTTGCATAAACCATTAACCAGAATCTTGCTCAAGATCTTTTTCGAGTGTACCTAGCTGATATCTCGATGCCAGAGGTTGATCGATTGGTGAGTTAACAACAAGTTGTATAGTGAAGTCGATCCCCACCAACGTGGGAAACTGTGTTTACCTTTCCTCCGACTACTTTCAATGTCTCTTTACCAAAGTACCAGCAATATAACAAAAGACTGACTCCCCGAAATTTCTTGAAATGTCAACCTTTTCCCAACGCTTTGGATCAGCCCTCAAAGCACCTTCGATATCCCTATTCAATCGACAATCACCAACGAAATAGCTCCATCCCATCAACATGTAGAAGCTTTGCATGAATCGGGCTATCATTGACCCCTGTGGCGTGTTCCAAGGATTAGCTGTATGCTCCAACACCAGCATCTTCCCACCGGGCTTCAACAGCTTCCACAAATCTGCAATCGTAGCGTTAAGATCTGGCACCGAGCACAATACTCGAATAGTAACGATCGTGTCGAAAATCTCACTTGCGTCCTCCACATCATCGATGACACCAACATGCTTCAACTCCCGTGCTATCGAAGGACCCGTGGCGTCAGCGACTAAAGCCTCGCACTTCCCTTCTCGACCTAGTCCTGTCGAAGCAATGTTCTTACGAAGTAAGGGATGTAAATCGATGCTGGGCTCAATGCAATATGCCTTGGATATCGAATTGACCACCGAATCAAAATGGCGGATCTGTGTCCCGCTTCCTGGACCGATATCGAGGACCATACCACTTGCTTGGGCTAGTAGTGGTGGGACGAGCGTTGCTGAGCCAGTAACAGGTTTGGAAGGATCAGGAGGCGCTATCAGCAGTTATTAGATTGGTGTTCCGGACCGTAGAAAGCGACTACCGTCGCACATACATGATAGCATCTCCCAGAACTTTCCAAACGCTTTGCTCCGTATTGCTTTCATGTCGGGAACGCTGTGGTGCACAAAGATTGTGTCATTTAGGATTTGGAAATATGCTGTGCAACCGTTCGTCAGAATAGCTGTAGGTCGCAGCGATTCGCTATCAAACCTTTCATAGCATAAAATAACATGAACCCGGGCTCTATGATTCCCATAGCAAAAGGCGAGAGGTAGTCAGTGACTGCCATGGTGGGTGGTTATGGGATGTGTTGCTCTTTCCAGTCAATACACCAAAGTGTGGTTTATATATGTCCGAATGTGTATGTCAGATACTTCGGTAGAATGAGGTTAATAAATTTTCTCTACTCGAAAGACCTTGCACTGTCCAAAGAGAATGTATCAAGATCTTCTGTTCAATTTAGACAGAAACATTTATCGACACAGAATATTGTGGGTCAGCTCTACCATCAGTGAAGCCTTGTCTCTTCGGAGACTTTGGTATGTCGAGGCGCGGAATGAATATATTCAAAGTTTGAGTGAGAAAATGATCGTTGAAGTCCGGATGCTATTAATTTTCATTGGACATCTCCCCTTCACCTCATGTCTCTCAGTGCATGAGGCCATATTGATTCTTCGTATCACGACTTTGTATAATCTGCGATGATTGTCCCTGTACGGAGATTGGGGCCTCAGCTGGAAACAAATCAGACAAACCAAAATGAATGAGCTATTTCAATGCTGTACCATGGACGAAGTTCAGCAACATGACCGTCTGTCGGACAAAAGCCGGGCGAAATACGTTCATACGACCTGGCATCTCTACAATTTGGTTTCTAACGTAGCTGCCTAACGCAAATACATACAGTACCATCAAATCAGTGACGACCGCCTTGGCTTTCTTTCTCTACACCAATATGGCTGCCTTCCCAAGCTCGCTACCACCTACGATGCGTGCTTGGACCTATACTAGTCGTGGCCTACCAGAGGATGTTCTCCAGCTAAGCACTTTCCCCACCCCAGATCCATCGAGCTTACTGGCCAACGAAGTACTTGTTAAAATCTCCCATGTCGGGATTCCCCAAGGTGCAGCCGTACTGATCGGTATCCTTCCACACTTCACCTCAACACCTTGGATAGCTTGCCAGGACTTCTCGGGGACCATCGTCGCAACGGGCACGTCGATAACTCATGTCATCCCCGGCGACCTTGTCTTTGGCTCTCCCAACCCCAAAGAGTTCTTCACAGGCAAGTACAACGGAGTTTTGGTCGAATATGCCATACTTCCAGGTACAACGGTTGTCCAGAAACCTAAAAATATCACCATGGCAAGCGTGGCGGGTATTGCTGGACCCGGATGTCCAGCAATTCAATTCTGTGAGCTCGTAAGGCTGAAAGAAGGTGACAGCGTGCTTATCACTGGAGCTAGTGGCGGCACAGGCAGCCTCACAGTACAGGTTGCGAGAAGAATCGTCGGAAAAGCAGGAAGAGTGGTTGGAACATGCTCCGCCGTCAATGCGGAACTTGTTCGAGGGCTCGGAGTTGACGAGGTGAGTCGTGCGGCTGACTAACCATTCAGTTGAGATAATAGTACACGTCTGGGCTACATTCTCACTGACCCGATTCCCAGGTAATCGACTACAAGACTCAGACCGTCCATGAGTATCTCTTGCGACACTACTCTGCCAAGCCATTCGATGCCATCATCGACATCGCCGGCTCAGACGAGCGTATCTTCAATCACTGTCCGGCCTACCTGAAACCCGATTCTCTGTATCTACCCGTTGGTGACATGCGTATGTCACACAATCGACCTAATTTCTTCGGCATGCTACGCTTCGTATTTGGTCGTGTTCTACAGAGTTTTTGGCCCGCATTTCTCGGTGGCGTTCCACGGAAGAACTTCATGTATTCTGGTAACGTCAATCACGAAACTATGCAAAAGCTCGCCGGATTAGTGGAAATGGGGCATGTGAAAGGTCTAGTTGATAGTGAGTGGGCTATGGAGGATGCGATTAAGGCGAGTGGCTTTTGCTTGTATCATGTCCGTCGAAAAGTTCTTCGAATGGCTGACCTCTTCCAGGCGTTTCAACGTGTAGGAACAGCCCGAGCCCGTGGTCAAGTTGTTGTTCGTGTATAACCAAGGCTGCTTGGCACGTGGGGAAGCATATGTACGCATTGATGGCGCCATACCTGATGCTTTCACTCGAGCAAAGAGGGTGAGAAGATGCACAAAGGCTATGCGGATATATCATAGGGCAGCGACCCTGATTTGATTGCTCATTTCACCAGTAATGGACGTCAATCTGCTTCCTCCAACAACTCAGGACACCATTGCCATGAGTCATCACATAAGCCTTCGAAGTCCATCTCCACTTCATGGCATTCCATCCAACGATGCACGAAGTCTGTTGGTAACAAGCGACCACACATATATGCCTCGAGCCCGTCGCGCAGGCAATCTAGTTGCTCGCATTCGGTGTCAACATACCAAGCTTGATTCAGTCGATTGGTGAAGTTTCCTGTAATTGTGCAGGTGTGAAGACGCAGTGAATGTTTTATGCCATCAAACAGACGCATGATGGAGGCCTGGCTTCCTAGATTGTTGACAAGTTCGATATCACCCAGTTGAAGCCTCTTGAGTGATTCTTTATGCGCGCTGAGGAAATTCAATAGTTCGCCTTCATCAGCACATATGGCTTCAAGTTTCAGGTCCTGCAATGCAGGCCAATGATGATCGAAGATTGTGCGGGAAATCGGCAGCATGGCGTCCGCCGCACTCTCGTACGGCAACTCATCGAAGTCAAGCTTGAGTGTTGTCAAGGCTTTGGCAGAATCGAGAATGCAGTCAAGTGCCATGAAGGCTTCAAGTTGCGTGGCATGCTTATCCTGCTCTTCCTCAACAGAGTCATACTCATTCTCGGCATTGTAGAGTCCAAGCTCTAGACATTTCAACCTGCCCAGACGCTCCTGCACATTAGCCTGATGATTTGACACTAGAGCAGTTAAATCCTGCCACGAAATCGAGCGACCTGATACTTTCCGCAACGGTTTCCCTACCGATGCAGCAAACAATCGAGCGAGGTGGACACCGTTGGTAAAGTTCGAAAGGTGCATTCCTGTACGCTTACCAACGTAGTCCGTGGGCTCCGAAAATGGATCGACATCGTCTAGAACAGTAGCGATAGCCTCCAATTGCGGCAGCGAGTCACAAAGACGAGTGAGCTCATCCGCCTCATCCCGAATCGAACTAAATGTGTTTTCACCATCAATCTCCTCTAGCCAGCAGTTATAACACCACAGTACTTCGGCAGTAATCTTGGTCGGATCGTACACGTCCTTACTGCCAGGACGTTTGCGCGTGGAATAGTACTCATGCCTGAAAGCCTCAAAACCGGAGTAAATCTCACCGAGTGTACCAAGATGGTATACTAGACTTTTAATCAGATGGTGTAATTGTCGGCTTTCTGCAACCGCCAGAGCACGATCAAAGCTTCGTGAATTGGGGGAGATGTGTATCTCCTTGAAGAGGATTTTTGTCGCGGCTTCTGAGAAGGAATGATTGGTTAGTCTTAGGGCCTTGAGCACGTCCCGTTCAGCATGAGCAGCGATTAGAGTAATGATCTCTGCTGGCAGGGAAGCGATACCTAGCATTGCCGATTGGTTCAAGATAAGTACAATCCTGCTGAGGGCATAACTAACAAAGTCACAAAAGGACGAAGACCCCTACATATCAATCTAACCAAACTTGGTAGAGTGTGCTAGCTCTCAACACGTGATACTTTATCCACCTTTCCAAACGGTTGCATCACCAATCTCTTTTTCATCATCTTCATCCTTCTGTACTCCGTTCAATTGTTAAGCATCTCTATTTCCGCGAGCTGATCCTTTTCATCCTGTTCCTTCCTTTAATTGGCGTCTTGTTTCTTCTGCGTGGCGATATAATAATTCATTCAACTCTATTGTCAAACACGACAACCCCAGCTTAGCTCACGGACCAAGCATAAAATTAATGAACCTCTAAACACCATGCACTAAGTGTTGTGTCTTTACATATTCTCCCACAGATACCCGGACCATGGGTTCGGCTTACTTTCCATCCCAGATACCAGAAGTGTCTGTCTCATCTCTACACATCCTGACATTGAATTGCTGGGGGCTGAAATTTATCTCGAAATATCGCTCGGAACGACTTTCCGAAATCGGCAACCTTTTGGCTGCTCACGAACCACCACTTGACATTGTCGGTTTGCAAGAATGCTGGACATATGCCGACTACCAAGCCATCCGAGCTGTCACTAAGGTCGTCTTACCACATGCTAAATTCTACCACTCGGGAATTTTTGGTGGTGGCTTGGTTATTTTGAGTCGCTTTCCGATTGTGGAATCGTCTATGTTCAGATATCCGTTGAATGGACGCCCTACAGCGTTCTTCAGGGGAGACTGGTTCGTGGGCAAAGGAGTGGCATGTACCAAATTGCAATTACCGGACGACCAAATCGTTGAGGTATTCAACACACACCTGCACGCGCCATATGAACGCGAGCCGAACGACAGTTACATCTGCCATCGCACAGCTCAAGCTTGGGAAATTGCCAGACTCATGCGGGATGCACAGGCACGTGGTAGCCTTGTGGTTGGACTCGGCGACTTCAACATGGTCCCTATGAGCTTTGCGCATGTCTTGATTGAGAATCGTGGCGCAGTTCGCGATGTGTGGAGGGAGCTGAAGCCTGCAAGTAGTGTAGGTGCTAGCATTGATATCGCCGAGGCTGATAGGCGAAAGCGGCTGCAGCTGAATGCTATTCCTGATGTGGAGGAAAGTCTCAACCTGCATGGTCACACGTGTGACACAATCCTCAATACCTGGCGCTGGAACAAGGCCCATCAGAAATCTCTCGAGAAAGGCCATGACCGTCACATCGCAATGACTGAGCCAGATCCACGTGCGAAAAGGCTGGATTATATCTTCTTCGGAGGTCTGGATCGAGGATGGAAAGTTCAAGAAGTCAAAGTTGCATTGACCGAGAGACATCCTAGTCGACTATGCTCTTTGAGTGATCACTTTGCTGTGGAAACCACGATAATCCGGTCCGAGGCAGGGACGAAGCGGCCTCTTGAGGTACATGCACAAGCTCCTACCGGCAAAGGACTTGCGAATGGAGATGTTACCACTGCCATTGTAAGCTTGGACGAGGATGATCTATCCAAAGTCATGTCGAAACAAGCTACCACAACAACCATCGACCTTTCGTTTTACGAACAGATTCTAGCCATGGTCCACAAATATGCCTTACGGGAACGAAAGCAGCGGAGATTACGGCTGGGCCACTTCATAGGCTCTGCGCTGTTTTCTATTGGCAGTTTTGTTGCCATCTGGTGGTCAAGGTATAATTATGTTGCCTTTGTTCTTCTTATCTTTAGCACGTTCGGAATTATGGCTGGAACTATCGATGGATTGATTGGTGGCCTTTTTGTCGGATCAGAACTTCGAGCGCTGCAAGAATTCGAATGGGAAGTACGAAATGCGATACACCTAGCAGGCGGACCTGTGCCGGAAGAGCGATCATTACAAGACTGGTACGACTGAGAAACACATGCACAACAGGTCATGGACAGCATACGTTGGTTGTGATGAGCATGGTGGGTGGGTGGTTTTGAGGACGACGCACAACCTCCAATGTGTCAGGTCGACACCAAAGACATGAAAGAGAACTCTCGCGTAACTGTTTCGCTATCACCGAAATCTACAGGAATGCCTATGGCACGGTCTTCACTGGCAAGAAGATGGTGATTGCGAGGAATGCGGTCGGCGTCGAGCGCTCATTGGCCGGAGCGCAAATCCCATCGCTCGCCAAATGTACATCGATGCAGCAACTCTGCAGCAAGAACGACAGCAAGCTGAATATCACGAGAGGAATAAACGCTGGTACGCGACACGGAATAACAAATGTGATCACGAATGATGGATCGACCTGAAGGCGTGGTGTCTGAAATATTTTAATTTTGGAGGTTGATCATGATCGGACAACAACAAAGAAGCAGAGCTGACCATGCGCGACCGTTCTCGATCACCCACTTTCCCACTTCATTCTTCAACCATTTTCCACTACAACTTCACAACCACACCAACTCTTTGATCGCGAGTTGTTGTTCTAGGATCGCCAACCAGTTACTGAGAAGCTCCACGGGTTTTCTTTATAATTCAACCTAATTACATCAAGGTACGTCCAAACACGTTGTTGCCTCACCTGCCTTCCGTCTTACTGTCTTTCCTTGTTGGTTCACTGCCTGCGCACGGTTAACTATCATTGTGCGCTCAAGATCGCACGGTCTTCATGAACGGCGTACACTCGCGCTCCTGCTTAGTCTGGACAACTCGCGCAGTACTTGACTTCCCCAAACGCGACTGGAGACTAGGTACTCTACGCGACCACTTACTGACACCTATATTTACAGCCAGACACAAGTCGTAGCCACTGCACACCGTCAAGATGGTAGCAACTCGAGCGTCAACTGGCCATTCGAAGCCGCGCAATTTCAATGATGTTTCCACCTCTCCCGAACGCAAGCGCAAGACAGCTGTGTCTCGTGTCACAAAGCCAAAGCCTGCCACGAAGACTTCACGAACCAAGAACACTACGAGTACCAAGAAAGCTACGGGTACTAAGAAGAGTACAACAGGTGCAGGCGTCACGAAGTCTCAGGCACCCAACACCAAAAACAAGAGGAAGGTACAATTGAAGGACAAGCTTGAGGCTGTTGTTGAGAAAGCTGGGGCTACTGTTACCCGTAAGCCCGGCAAGAAAGCAGCAGGAACCATGAAGACACGAGCTACTCCTGCCAAGAAGAGCAAGACTGCCAAATAGGTTCTCGAGGTATCCTGTATGGGGCAATGACACGTTAATGACCTGGGTTCTGGATGGGTGAATTTGCTGCTACGATTCTGAGTAAGCTAGCCAGCATATGTGGACGTTGAGGGTATCTCGTTCCAATTGCGAAGAGTCTGGTGTATAACGCTGCCACAAATCTGACTAGCAGCCATGTTTTACATGACTTTTAATCGACTATTTGTTATTATTCCTATTGAGTACACTGTTTCTTTCAGGGATGCAATGACTGTTGAGAGCTTGAGCATGACTTGACAACGCTCCTAATGCTATTGCTTGGCGGCACTACGAGCAAGTCAGTCTACACTTTAGTAAGCCCCTCATCCACGACTGAACTCTGCACCTGGGCAAATGAGATGAAAGAGTTGTCTTGTTGCCCTCATGAGGTTTCCCGGCATCAGCTATTGACCTGACACCAACTTCAAGTCCTGCACAGTGGGGACTCTGCTCCCAACAGCACTTTACGTGACATGCTCTTCTGTTTGCCATGGTGATTCATCCATGCTTGGATTGCTACGGAAAGACCTGGACTAACACAGCTAATCAAGCTCACTACAGCCAAGCTGGATACTCTCGACAATTTCTGATTCTCATCACAAGATGCTTCCAAAGTCCCTGAACCATGCGGTTTGAGATCCTGCTGAGACAGTTCACAACTCTTCTCGAGCGTTTGGAGTCGTCATTACACATCTCCCAATACTCTCTGCAATCAATGCGGCATACTTGACACGCACTGTTTGACCATGGCTAACCACCTCAAACCCTGTAATATTGACCTCCAGCAATGTCACTCACAGATTCTACTATTCTTACGTACCGCCTCAAACTTGTCCTCTTCTTCTTCTTCTACAACCTCAAAAATACAACCCGACATATTGTCCAAGTCCTTCAATCCCTAAAGCAAAGGCATTCCTTCCCTCATGGGCAGAACGTTTATACCTCCTCCGCCAGCCTACCACGAATCCAAGATGCACGAACCCATCAAGTCTCACCCCACAGGCACCAGTTCTCGAACAGCCTACGACCACGAACACGAACATGAACCAGACAACCTCCAACACCATATCCATCCACGCCCCCAAATCTACGACGAAGAATACCGCCATTGGCGCCGAGGAATGGAAAATGACACGCTAGACCGACGACGACACCCAGCACGATCGAGAGCGAAAACACTGGTAGCTAGGATTTTTGCTACGGTGTGTTGTGGGACGGTGTGGGGTGTTGTTGCGTGGGTACTAGTCGGGGTGGTGGTTGTGGGGGCGGTGGTTGGGGGTGTTGTTAGATTTGGCGTATGTGTTGCGGTTATATGAACAATGAATGGGCAATGGGCTAATGTTAATGGTGTGTTAGATTTCACGAGGAGAGAGCGGTACTAGTACAGTGTCGTCTCAGAGTTCGTTGCTGTCGTCCACGGTGCCTACGCCTAGCACAACGACGATTACGACTACATTGTCAAGTACGTCCTCCTCTGCAATCCTGACCGTAACACTCATTACTACCTCCCAACCATCATCATCTACTGCAATAGCAACGACAACGACAACCGAAGTTTCAACAGCAACATACACACCCCCAACAACAGCTACAGCCACGACCACAGTTACGTCGACATACTCGCCCCCTCCACCTGTGACTACAACAGTGACGAGTGGGGGATTTAGCACTATTGTTACTGTCACTATCGACGATCAGGAGCAAGACACGACAAGCCAGGAGGAAGGGGGTGGGGAGACGAGGACGGTGAGGAGGACTAGTACCGTTACTGCCTCGTCTTCTTCAATGGGTGGGTAAATTAGGGTAGGTGGCTGGTTGTGTTGGATTGGGGTTGGAGCGGTGTGTGTATTAGCTGAGGTTCTGGAATTGGCGGTGTTGGCGCTCAAGCGCAAGTACGTTGGCCCAGGGTAGGTTGCTCGTTCTTAGTCGCTGCGCTGGGAAAGCGAGCTGGAAGGTATGCTATGGGAAGGGCTGCTGATATCATGATAGAACGCGGCTTAACCTGCAGTCCCAGTCGTATCCGCCATCTACTGCCTTTTCAGACGCGATCCTACGTAGGACCCTTACCCTCACCCAGCCTCAGATCAGATCAGATCAGCTTAGCTCAGCTTAATCGGCTAGCCAACTCTGCTCATCTCATGCGAGCTGCTTCCTTGTATAGAGAACCTACCTACCTACCTACCCAAACACTGGGTCAAATATGGTATAGTATAACATGGTATAACACGATCCAAGTCAGGTTACTATCTAGCTAGCTAGCTAGCTAGTATGAGAGCTAAATTGCATTGCAATACATGTCACATAAGTCAATTCGGATACGGATTGTTGGTTTTATCTATGTGTGTACCTCGTATATACACTGTGAACGTACGTAGGTAGGCAGGTGGGTCGGGAAGAGAGATAGGGGACTAAGGAGTGGAGGGATGAGTATCGGAGGGAGGAAGGAGGGAGGTAGGTAGAGTGGTAGAGTGGGGAGGACTTTGCGTCAGACGGGAGCTGTGAGCTGTGAGCTGCGTGTTATGTGTATCATTTCAGGTGGGAAAGCTGTGAGGTTGAGACATATTGTATATACGATATTTATAGTCTCTGGAAGGAATGAAAGGAGTGATATAATAACACCATTCGCGACGAAGACTGACATATTTATTCGTTCATCATTATATTGTCTGTCTGTACATCAAGCTGGCCAGCCGCGCAATCTAGCTAGCTTTCTAGCTGTCTGCATATCGCATAATATAGTATAATATCAAACCTGTCAATTCATCTCCCTCACATATCCAAACGGCATAACCCCAACATCACCACAATAAACACCGCTCCACCAATCACCATTCACATCCTCGATCTCACTGACTGTTGCACCTCTTGGTAGTCGTAATTCACCCGCTCCGTCTTCGCCCTCTTCAGGCCAGTAGCTGTAATACGCTAATCCATGTTTGCCGAAGCCGGCATCTGGCGGGAATCTTGCAGGTAAGTTACCGTTCGCTGATGTTGATGTTAGAGTTGAGGCTCTACTTCGTGTGGATTTGATGCGGCCGGAGATAGGGTCGTCTTTCCATGTCCATGTGCCTCCTCGAGATAACAGGGCTGGTGGTGGTGAATGAGGTGGGCTTGACGTTGCATTGCTGTGATTGTGATTGTGATTCGTTGTGGCTGCTGGATGGGATGCACTCCATGCTCTCATGTCATCTTCTGTTATCTTCCATCCGCCTACTAGGTCTCGTTTGACTATTCTTCTCATGCCGCCGTCGCCGTCGTCGTCGGCTTCGAAGGCGAGGACGATCATTCGGTGGCCTGTTGGGCATTTTCGCCAACCGTCTGTACCATCTTCGCGACGAATTCGACCGTGATAGACGAGGGATTCGTAACAGTCGGTGCAGAGGTCGAAGTCTGTTGTGTGGAAGGGGCAGTGGAACCGGGCGACTGATGGGAGGATGATGTTGTGGCAGTTATCGCAGTTTACGTTGATGGAGAGATAGTCGTAGCCATGACCATGAGAAAGATGAGAAGAAGCGGGTGATCGAGGAGTTGTTGGTCGTGAATTAGCAGTGTTGCTGATGAATGGTAGTGTGTTCGATGGTGGATTATTCAAATGGACGTTTTGAAGGTTTGCAGCCAGAGATTGTGGTTCGTAGGCAACGGGAAGCAGGGGATGAGTGCAACAATGATGAGTCTGCACACATTGCTTACAGAATCCCCATTCACCATCATTGCAGAAGTCGCAAAGCCAGAATTGTGAATTAGCAAATGTGCCACAGCGATCGCAAAAATGGCCCTCTTGAAGTCTATCCGCTGGACTGGAAGATGTAACTTTCGGCAATGCTTCACCTGTCTGCACCGCACGTCTTGATTCCAGAACTGTTGAAGCAAAAGGTTTGCGGTATTGCCTAGTTGATAATGTATGAGGTCCTTCAGCTGCATCGTCTATGTGCTTCGCATTTCCAAAATTTATCTGAGCTGCGTGACCAAAGCCGAACCAGTGCATACAGCCTTTTCCTTGACGATAGCACCTCATGCATAGATCAACTTTGCAATCCTGACATGATTTGTATACATCGTACTGTATGTCAGGCTTCTGACAACGAAAACACGAAATAGCAGGTTCTTCGTAACGAGTAATTGCAGGAATTGTAACTGGAATTTCGGTACTGTCAAGCTCAGCCACGATTCGTTGACTCGCTGGTTGGAGGGTGTTGTGTTGTGGTGGAAGATTGTTAACGGGAGTAGTACTGGCTGGACGTGGCGAACGTGGAGGAGAATTGCCTGTCCTAGCATCAAATCTACGACCTTCTCCTCCTGCTTGAAGCCAGATTTCAGAAGCTCGAGGAGGTGATCGAGGAGGCGATGGAATAGGATCCGTACGTACTCTGGTGGCAGTGAACGGTCTTTGCTCGACTGCTGTTGCTGTCTTCTGATCTGAGCGTAGTTCAAGACGTGAGACTGATGCTGAGTGAGGCTGTCTCTCGGTACTAGAATGTCTAGAACTACCAGGAGCGTTTACCGAACGTGCTTGGTCGGATATTCGTCTACGATGAGATATCGTAACGGAGCTCGAAGCAGAATTTGAACGACCCATAGCTGTAGGTGGATGTTGAGGTCTGGAGAGCTGTTGACGGATTCTCGTATCAGACGATCTACCTGATGCTGGACTCGTATCCGGACCCTGTCGGCTGCGTGATCTATGTCGTTGCTCGCTTTGAACCACGAAATGATTATGGTCGTGCCGTGTCGAGTGGTCGTTAGAAGGACGCTGGTTTTGTGGAGGACTGTTCGAATTGATTCTGCGAGGGTGTCTCTGTCTGTAGGCCTCGGCGATACGCTCAGCCAATATATCTTGTTCAGCTTCAGTCAGGGCGTCCACATCGATATCACCCAAGAGGCCTTCATTCAGAATTTCTTGCATGATCCGAGCTTCGTCTAAGCTGTCGCCTGTGCCTGTACCAGTATCTGACGCACTAACCAGAGATCTCAGACTGGCTTGATGAACCATTCTCTGATCTCTCTGACGGGCCTCGACTGCATCAGGGTGACGAGGAGATGTTGGAGGAGGAGATGACGAAGTGCGAGTATAGCCTTCAAGCTGGCCTTGTGCGGCCTCTGTCGTATTCAGAGGTGTAGTATTGTCTCGATACCTTTCCCTCTCGCGCCTTCGTTGTCTTCTCTCGTCCCGTTCTCTACTGGCACTTCTCGATTGCTCATGTCTTGGAACGGTAAGTGAATTAATTGATGGTTCTTCCAGATCGCGCAAACTGCGCTCACGGGCCTCCTCCAACATTTGTCTCTCTCTCGCAGCTGCTCCACTATCATCTCTTCTGGTCCTCCTTTCATTTCGGCGCTCAACCTTGGGCAGAATGTTCTCACCCGGGGTGTAGGCCACTCGCATCTCTTGCTTGTCCTGGTCGGTTCGATCGCGATCGACATGTTCGATTAAGAACCATTCCAACAAGTTGCTCACAGTGGCATTGTGTTGTACGTCTCTCACCTCGCGACGACATGTTGGGCATGTGTAGGGATTTGTATTGTTAGCTGAGGATGAGCGGGAGGAGGAGGCCTTGCGGTGCTGATGCGAAAACCACTCCTTAAGGCATGATCCGCAAAATGAATGCAAGCAATCTAGTATGGTTAATGGCTGATATAGGATTTCAGTACAGATGGAACAGATCAGTTCCTTTTCGAAGTTCGAAAGCCCGTTGGCATTGTTAGTCGTCGCTGCCATGGCTCGATGAAGAGGGGGACGAGAAACGAGCAGGGAAGCTAATTGGCAGTGTTGGCAGTTTGATCATTTATCTGATCTATTTACAGCATCATTGCGACCTTCCAGTTCGGACATGTTCAATGCTGACACTTCTTTATTGCCGGTGTCAGCATTGACAACTGGATGTCTTGGATCCAGTGCTGGCGGCACTTCCCTGTCCATCTGCCTGTACCCGGCCACGCCAAGCAAAGCCAAGCATCCACACTCTACTAGCTCATCGACATCTGTTCTCCCTCTTCACTCTCTGGGTGCTGGGAAAACATCCTATGCGGGTTCAACCGACGAGTATAGACTATAGATGGTCTGAAATGCTGTACCGATTCAACCTCGACTCCAATGCTGGTCACGAGAAACCTTGGCACTTCTACCTTAACTGTGAGGGGCCCATCATTGCCTTGGAATGCTCGCATTGAATTGCAAACCGTGCCCCTGGTCAACATGCCACCGCGAACACCACGACTCATCGGATACTATGCTGACTATGCTGTGCGTGAGGGAAGGCTGTAAGATTTGCTATAGTGCCAGCCTACAAACATCACGTGTTTCCCTCTTGCTTCTGATAGCTACACGGGCCTCAATCTGCTACTCAAAAGCTGGATGACTTCACACACAGTCTGCCCATGTGACGTTTCTTGAAATTACACGTTCAAAGACGGTTCTCAGGTCCAGAAGATGCTTTGCACATACAACTTCTGTGCAGCCCACCATTTCAAGGGCCTGGAAGACTCGCAGCCTTGGTACCAAGAGCACCGCAAACTCTTGACCTTCCACATATTGGTGGCTCCCAGCAGTACCATTCGCACCATCGATCATCAAGGAATACTTGAGCAATGCTGCAGAGGTTTTTGTTTCCATTCTGTTACGAGGAGGTAGTTCTGCTAAAGCTCCAACTACTTGACACTTTATGCTGATGGACATCGCTCTCATACACGTATATGCTTCATCAAACCATCCAGATGTCCAGATGGTAAGGATGTGTTTGCTTGTTCGGAACTGAAGGGCATGCGAACTAACAGTCGCTGTTGCTCACTTTATGAGAGCCTTGCTTATTCCTCAAGTCTACACATGTAGCTTATAGCTCAATCAGCTCGAGCACATCCTTGCATGTGGCCATCGTCTGCATGATACGCCTGTTCTTCCTGCCCTATTGCCCATCCTCAGCCCCAGAAGATACTTCCAGCCACTACATCTTGTACTGCCACCCTTGCAAGTGCCTCACACAATATGTCCTCTGAAGTTTTCGTTGCTTCGTAAATTTCGGATTCTTTACACAACCGCTTCCATTCACACTCTCTACTACAAATTCTGATGTTGGAGTTTGTGAGGTGAAGACATTGCGAAGTCTGTGAACACTTTCAAGTCTTTTGCAGCAAATTTCACTTCTGCTTTACTTGAACTGCTTACTATAATTTATAGATGATCTTCCGTTCTTTTGACTAGTAACCTTCCTTCTGTACTAACATCACCGTCTTCCCGTTGGCTACATTCAAGCTTTGAAGCTCTCCAAGAAAATGGAAGCCCTCCAACCTCAAGATTCGCCACAGCCAGCAGTGAGCTCAACCGACGACAAAGATGATCAAATCTCTAGCCAGGCTCAAGAATCACCGTGGACTGGAGTCGAGTCTCGTGAGGTCGTTCAACGCCAGTTTCAGGACGCCTCCGATATCGTGGTCATTGATGTTGAAGAGGAAGAACTTACGGCAAGGCCACCTGCTGCAAAGCGTCGACGACTGGCAGATCATATCTCAACGGACAACGGTGGAAGGCAGGTCGTAGACAGATGTTACATTTCGACCACCATACCACAAAGACCATCCGAAATGGGAGCATCTAATCCGAGTGCTCCACTTACGAGCAAGAAGCGGTTGTTTCAGTCGGGCGAGGCGAGGCAGAATATGTCAAGACTAGTCAGTGCGACCTTGCTGACCCCTCCAACTTCTCCCGATGACGACTCTCATCATCCCGATGTCTTGGAAGGAGATTCTGAATCGGCAGCACAGCTTAGTATGAATTTGTCGCGCTTCTTCAAGGTCATCGAAGGTCAACAATCTTCTACACCAGGCAAGACTACCACAGATCGTGTGAAAAGTCATATCCAAGCTGCAGGGCTTGCAAGAAGTCAACAGCTTCGTGCCAGAAGACAACAAGAACAAAAGGATGAGGCAAAGACAGTCCCTAAGCAACGCTCATTATTGGTCTCAATACTCGAGGAGGCAGGCCTTCATCCTCATAGTCCACAAATTACCACAATTCCTAAACCTGGCAATACAGTTACACGAGACCAGAGAGTCAATCTCTTTCCAGACACCGCTTCTGATCAGGAGATAGAAAATTTGCTTGATAAAGCTCAAGCCCATGCTAAAAAGCAAAATCAGTCAACACCGAATGCATCCAAGGTACCAGCTGCCAATGGACGTGTGGACAGGGAATCTCATCTACGAAACCACCCCTCTCGAACTATTGCAGAGAGATCAAGAGTGCAAGATCGTCACCCAGAACATTCAATTCCAGGTCAGACCACCAAAGATAGAACCGAACAAAGACCTCGAAGCCCAGTGTTGCGTGAAAGCCACTTAGCTGAACAGAGACGCAAAGATGAAAGATTGCAGCGCCTTGCGAGGAGTGCATTCGGTCCGCCTTCTGATTCGAAGCCTAAAGGAAACGGCATCCGCCCGACTGGCGCCCTCCCGACAACCTTTCACGCGCCTGACTTTAGAAGTTCCTCTCGTACACCTCACTCACAGACTAAGAAGCAACCAGATCGACAGGACCTCCGTAAGCTGATGGGCACACCAACGACTCCACGCACTATCCAAGCATCAAAAGAAAAAGATACAAGTGATGGTAGAAATGAGCGTATGGAAGAGGCTTCAACTGAAGATCTGCGCCCAAAGGTCAGCCTCGCCATGCTTGAGCAATTCAGCGCCGGCAAAACTGGTGTAGCTGATAGTGCCCAACTGTCAAGTGGCGGTCGGCCGGATACACAGGACGTTTACGACACTTTGCCACCTCAAGGTACTGACCTAAAGCTTCATAAATGCTATGAGCGCCAACCAGCGCACATACAAAAGATGATGGAAGAACACGAAACTCTCAAAGAGAGACTCATGGATTTGAAAGCCATCGTTGAAACATTTCAAGAAACCGCACGATTTGGTGCCGCAACCAGCTTTCAAGATGTTCAGCTGAAAGAGATGGTCGAGCTCAAGAAATTTTCCGAGGCTGTCCTTGTTAAGCAATTAAGTGGAAGGCCAGTCCGCGCACGCATAAGGAATATCCAAGGAAATATGAAGCGAAGGTTACAGAGGCTTAACGTGCAACCGACGAGACATAGAGTTGACGAGGTTCTTGAAGACATTATGCAAGCAGAGTACGCTGAAAAGTTGGGAGAGATTCCAATACTTGAAGCACGCTTGTCCCATTTGAAGCTAGAGCTCAGAAAACGACACGACCAACCTAGGGATGGACTACAGAAGGTATCATCTATGCCTAAAAAGCAGAAGACACACCTCAGCAAATCGGAAGCCTCACGTCTAGCATTCGAAAGGTCACAGGACAGAAGGATTGCGAGTCTTCAAGCACAGCTTTCTGGCTTTACGAGAGATGTTGGAGCAAACAACCAGGAAGATTCTGAACCTGAAGTGATTGATCTGGGCGGTCCAATCGACGACACAAGAAGTGTTACAAGTGAAGAGGATGGAGGTGAGGAATCGATGAGACCTATTGGATTGGAAAGCAACCCGACTGTCATTAATAACACCTCAGTCCCCCACGTTGAAGGATCAAACATCATCGAACATGGACAACCTCATCAAGGCACCAGAGAGCCACAGGCGGCCTTACCACAGCGGCCTCTACCACAGCAATCTGTTCAAGCTCATAGTCATACCTTGCTCGAGCAAATGTTGGCCAAGGGACGACAACAGGAGCACATGACTCAACAAGGTGCTCAAGGACGGGACTTGCAATTACTCCGAAAAGCAGAACGCCGTAGGGCTGCTCGAACCGCGAAAGCAAGAATTCAGGCTGGATTTGATGATGACCAGATTAACAGCAACCAGGCGTCGGCTGCAGTGATAGACGCAGATGTCGATCTCATGTCCGACCCAGAGTTCGAAGACTCGGATTTAGATGACGAAGAACGTCAAGAGGGCGAGGGCGAGGGCGATGACAGTGATAAGCCACAATGCTGGCGCTACAACATTATGTTACTCGAGTGCAGTGGAATCACTACCGAACTAGAAGCTCACGAAGTTATTCAGGGAGCATACCTCAACTACGACAAAGCTAAAATGGCCGTCGAAAAACTCGTTACCAAATGTCGACACGACTATAAAACGAACTATGATACCGCTACCGATCGTTACTGGAACACGAGAATAGAGGAAGACAACGAGAAGTATGACTTGGTTATGACCCATGTTGACAACGACGCTGTTGGTTGCCATTTTCGTATTGAAAAGAAATTGTATAATCCGAGTGCGGAAGCGTACGAGAAAGCAAAAGTTCGAGAAGCTTGTCGGCCTATTGAAGCGTGGTTCGTTGATTGGGTGAAGACAATCAGTGTGGTTGCTGAAGATGCTCCGGAGAGTGAGATCGAAGATAAAGTCGACTCGGAAGGAACAGAAGGCGATGAACATGAGCAGAATGAAGAACAAGATCAAGAAGCGAGCAACAATCTAACGGCTGACGACGTCAATGACGAGAGCGTAGAAGACCTGCAGCCGCAACCAAACACAGCAACAGACCACACCGAACCCATCGAAGCACGCAAAGACGTCGACGAGACTCACAATCAACCAGAGCAACCTACATCTTCAAGTGGACACCAGGAAACGATTGTTAACGAAGAGTCTACATCAAACCCGCACGAACCCACGAGCCAAGACAACGACAACCCAACCTCCCCACCCATCCCACCCCTAAACGACGAAGAAGATGACCACGATTCTCTCTTCGACAGTGAACCCGACGTCTCACTTGCAGAACCACCACCAACGTTAACACCAACACCACCATCTTCAACCTCAACCTCCAGCTCTTCAGCCACGAACCCATTGTCGTCATCACCACCACCACCCACCCCATCACCACCAAACCTCCCACACCCCAACCTCCACATACCCTCCTCAATAACGACCCGCGCAACAGCAGACGACCTCACCCTCTTCACATCCCTAGCCCACGCAAACCGTCACGCCTCTAAATTATTCCTCCAATGGTATAAATCAAAACTCCACTCGCACTCGCACTCCCACTCCCACTCCTCAGGCAGTCTCACCACGGATAAGAACCAGAACATGCTAGAATCAAAGCAAGACGATATCGAAGAGGAACTGGCGTATATGGGTGAAAAGGAGATGTGGAGTGGGGAAGATGAGTTTCCTGTTTCTGGTAACGAGGATGATAGTAGCAGTGGTAGTAACGGAGAAGATGGTGGGAATGGTGATGGTGATGGTGGTGTGGAACGAACAGAGAGGTTTAGAGTCTGGGTTAGACGGGCGGTTTGTTTTGGGCCTAGGAATTGATGGTGA
>Ga0181465_100127_pt1 | contig 22747 bp, 26 predicted proteins | sample InSIn3gowninarea_FD_119076 | JGI IMG/M metagenome (GOLD analysis project Ga0181465, IMG submission 119076) | Clean room microbial communities from NASA Spacecraft Assembly Facility at Jet Propulsion Laboratory, Pasadena, California, USA -... ... | reverse complement strand
AATGTCCATTCCATTATATCCCATATTTATTGTTTGTTTGTTTGTTTATTTTAGTTGGAAAGGGGTTTTCTCTTAGCTTTATGTGACTCTAAATTTATCATTTGTAGCATGTTGAGAAATGAGAAAGAATAATATGTTAAATTTATTATGTAGAAATTGATGTTGAATTAATTGATATAGAGTTTAACCAAGCCACAATCTACTTTGGTAAAGGCAGACGAACATCTTAAAAATCTGCCTAAGAATACACCATATACAAAATTTGAACACAAGTAATATATGTTCTTTTCTTTTCCATATATGTTCTTTTTGATACCTCATTAAGGTTGATCTTTCTATTTTCCTACTTGATTGATACCTTCTCGTGACCGACAAGACTTTAAAAATGAATTAATATGTTCCTGAAACAAATCAGATTGAAAGTTTATAGATATAAAAGATAAAAACAATTGTTAATGCCTTCGTTTGATTGTTACTTGACTCTCGTGTGAGAAAGTTATAGACAATGGGATTGAAAAAAGGACGAGGAGATGAGGTAGAGCATGTCTTCGATATGATTCATTTGTTGTTGGAGATCCTTCAAGCACCTATGCCATCAACTTTGAAAATGTTTCTCATAGGGAACCCTATGATTTTTAATGTTGTGATTATTTCACCTAATGGCTACTTTTGGAAAAAAAAAAGTGTTTTTGGAATGCTAGGAAAGACACCGGTGAATAGGTAAACAAATATTTTATAATTGCAATGTCCTTTCCATGATATCCCGTATTTATTTTTTGATTGTATTTTGAACGTTTCCTTTGATTTTGTTTTTTTTTTTTAAACCATGAAATTTAAAATAGTTGGTATCATGTCCATTTAAAAATCCAAAACTTGAAGATGAGATTAGTATTACATGATGTTAATTGAAATCCTTTTATCTATTTTGTGTTAAGAAAATTTAATGACTATTAGAAAAGTTTAATTTCATGTTTTTATTTGAGCATAGGTTGTCTATATACTTGACCATGTTCATGTGTTAGAGAATGAAATGTGTTGTGATTAAACCAACAAAAATTAGACATGACACCTTAGATTATTTGTTTTCACAAGTTATCTATAGTATGAGCTTTTTAGCATGTAACTTAGTTGGATTGATTGTGCATAATCTTTCTCTAAAAGTTGAATAGTAAGTTACTAAGTTGTTTTTTTCTATGGTGACTCTTTAATTTCTTTGTTTATACATGTCATTTGACCACATAATATCTACTAGTCAGCCCAACTGAAGAAAACTTGTTCAAGTTTCTTTCCTTTGTGGGGAAAGATGGCATTGACATTGCTGATGTTGAGGTATATGTCATATAAATCTTTTATAGTCTACTTTAGTTTATATTCCAATATTCATCATCTTTCATGTCTTATATTCTACATTGTATCTTCTTTCGTTTTCAATAGAGGAACTCAATATTGATGGTAAGAAGCAAGAATTGAAGAAAGAGGAGAACAATAACACTGGAGAAACAAATGAAAGAAGAGAAAGAAGAGAACCAGTCTAGTGCTGCCCTTAGATCCAATATCTCACATAAGACCCACACATAGAGATTGATGGTCAAGTCTTCAAAGTTGGTGAATTAAATTGCAATGCCTTGGAAACACAATGATAAAGTTTTGAACTAATGGAACAATATCTCATGTCTAAATTGTAGTCCAACCAATGTTAAGTTGGAAACTCATATTGTAATACTTGACATTTTATATAATATAATTTATGGTTGAAATGATTTATCACTGCACGTGATATTATTTAGTATTGACATATGTAACTTTGCGTTTTCACAGTAGATCAATATGCACATTGTATGACATTTTTTAGTACCAAAATCATACTAAGTAATTTGTCTTGATTAATAATGAACATTTAAAATAAATCTAAAACTACTAAATTAGTAGTTCATAATTGATTAATGATGAACACCAATAAAATGAATACACGATTAAATTAGTCGTTTATAATTATTATTAATTAAAGTAAATAAAACGAATATAAACTACTAAATTAGTTGTTTATATAATGAATATGAAACTACCAAAAAAAATTTAAATGATTGTTGCAAATGATAAATTCGTGATTACAAATGACGATTGATTTTTCCATTAATAAAACTATTATTAACTAATTTACAGTATCTTATAACATGACCAAAATTTGGTCATATTTATTTGGTCATTAATTGGTTTGAAATAGTGACTAAAATTTGCATATATATGACTATTAGTAGTTAATTACAGTATCTTATAACACAACCAACATTTTGGTCATATTCCTTTCGTTATTAATTGGTTTTTCCGGGTGATCATATAGTAATATATTTTGTTGTATATTTAGTCATTTATTGTGGCAATTAATGACTAAATTAATGACCAAATTTATGACTAAATATACTACTAGATGATAAAATTAAAACAACTAATTAATGACTAAGTTAAAAATGACTAAAAATTGGTCACATTATGAGATACTGTAAATTAGCTACTATTGGTCACCAATTGAAAAATGTTAGTTTATATGCAAATTTTAGTTCTTTTTTAGTAACTAATTAGCCATTTTCTACTAGTGAATGATGCCTGAGTATTAAATACTTTATCTTAACATGCATGCTTTTGATTCATCCTCAATTATTGTTGGGTCAGAAATTAGTGTAGGAAAGGAAAAAATAACTAATAAACATGGAAAGGTGTGAAGCTCTAGGCATTATACTTTCCCATATGCAAATGGTTACTCGCTTCCACGCATTTCATTCAATAAAATATTATGCAAGTGATATACTGCCATGGTCATGCCTTGTGACTTTTCAGGTGATTTGATGTTTGTGAATCCTAATTACTAACCTTCACTAGTGTATAATCCTATTAACAAAGAAGCAAAAATTTACATTTTAGTGAGTTATATTCTCACGAGCCTAGTCAAAATCATGGGAATAATTTATTTTTTTTAGTTTTAAATTTGAGATTTTGTTTGAGAACATGTTATGAAACCAGCTCACAAAAAGATAGAAAAGATAGATCAACGACTTGGAAATAAGCCTCTTCGAGGGGGAAACCTCCTTCACATTACACAAAAAAAAAATAAAAAAATCTTAGATGATACAAATGACAAAACCTCCTTTCTTTATATAGGATTCTAAGGGTTCATATTATAATCAAAGCCAACATAACAATAATAATCCAAGGGCACAAAAATAACAATAGAGGGCTTCTATGGGGCACAATAATAACAATATGGGGACAATAGGGGCACAACGATAATAATAAGGGTTACAATGACAATAGTAATGGGAGAATCACTAGTGTTATAGGGGCCTAACATGCCCATCTCCTTCAAAAAAGTATTTTCCTCAACACTTGGGTAGTTTTGGATGATTCTGTATAAAATTCTCATCCTCCAATGTGGAATTTCTGCAGGTACGTTCTTCCATTTGATGAAATACTCTGAAATTAATTGATTTTGAAGCTATCGAGTTCCTTTTTTTGTAACTGCTTCAGGTTCCAATATGATTTTTCCTTCCTCATTAAGTTTTGGCAATATTGTTTGAATTGGGAGCTTGTCACCTATAACCTTCTTTAAACATGAAACATGGAAAACTATGTGCACTCAGGAAGCTACAGGAAGCTCCAATTTGTATGCCATAGTACCTATCTTTTTCAACACTTTGTATGGACCATAATACTTTGGTGATAATTTATCATCTTTCCTAGCTTTTTTGAGGGACATTTGTTTATATGGTTGTAGTCATAGGAATACCCAATCACCTACATCTAAACTTCTTGCACTGCAATGTTGATATCCCTGTTGTTTCATTCTATTATGCGCCAAAGTGAGGTTATCCTTTAAGAGTTAGAGAACTTGTTATTGATACTTGATGTGATTTTCCACTGCTTGAACCTTAGAATTTTCTCTTAAATATGATGGGATGGATGGTGGATGATATCAATCAAGTGCCATAAATGGGGTCATTTTTGTTGTAGTACGGAAGGAAGTGTTATACCACCATTCAGCCAGAGGAAACCATTTGACCCATTATGTCTATTTATCAGATACAATGTAACGAAGATTTTCTTCCAAACATTTGTTTACTATATCAATTTTCCCATCAAATTGAGGATGATAAGGTGAGATATGAGCTAACTGAGTACCATGACAAGAAAATATTTTTGTCCAAAAATTTCCAGTGAAAATGGGATCTCTGTCGCTTACATTTACTATCTTAGTTTTTCCATCAAATTGAGGATGATAAGATGAGCTATGAGCTAATTGAGTACCATGACAAGAAAATATTTATGTCCAAAAATTTCCTGTGAAAATGGGATCTCTGTCGCTTACATTTACTATCTTAGTTTTCCCATCAAATTGAGGATGATAAGATGAGCTATGAGCTAATTGAGTACCATGACAAGAAAATATTTCTGTCGAAAAATTTCCAGTGAAAATGGGATCTCTGTTGCTTAGAATAATCATTGGTTTTCCATGTAGCTTTTGAATTGCTTCCATAAGTGCAGTAGACACTTTACTCTCTTAAAATGGATGAGATAATGCACAAAAGTGTGCATACTTAGTAATTCTATCAAATACCACCATGATAATACCCTTTCCTTCTGAATTGGCTAAACTTGTGATAAAATCCATTGAAACCTCCTCCCAACGTTGGCTTGGAATGGATAAAGGTTGTAATAGACCTAGGGTCTTAATTGTTTCAACTTTATTTTGTTGGAAAACTAAACATTCCGCCAGAAACTTTTGAATATCCAATTTAAGGCCATCCCAAAAAAATTCCTTCTTAACCCTATGGTAAGTTTTTAGAAATCTTCAGTGCCCTCCTAAGGGAGAGGTTTGCAATTCCATAAGAATATTCTGTTTGAGTTGGGAATTCTTACATAGGTATAAGCGACATTTGTACCATAATGAATCATTTTTCCAGCTAAATATATCAGAAACACTGGGATCTTGTTGTGACTTTTGAATGAGTGCCCACACTTCTTCGTCATTGTTCCATTCATCCCTTGTTTCGTTAATCCAATCTGGTTGGATAATAGAAATGGCACAAAGAAATGCTTCCACATCGTCATCCTTTCTTGACATTGCATCTGCCACAACATTTTGCTTCCCTTTTTTGTAGATGATTTAAAAGTCATAACCCAACACCTTTGTGACCCATTTTGTTTCTCTTATAAAGATAGTCTTTGTTATAAAATTTATGTAAGGCTATAATGATCCATTTTTACCTTGAAGTGTCTTCCCATTAGGTAGGGTCTCCATTTCTTAAGTGCATGTAGTATTACCAACATTTCCTTCTCATAAATTGCTTTGTATAAATACTTTTCTTTGATTTGAGGAGTTTTGAAGGCAATGGGTATTTCTTCTTGCATTCAAACAACACCAATTCCTTTTCCAAATACATCACATTCCGCAATAAAGGTGTTTGTGAAGTCTAATGTAGCTAAGACTAGTTCTTGGCACATTGCCTCTTTAAGATGTTTAAAGGCCTTCATTGCTTATGGAGTCCATGAAAATGCATCTTTCTTCAATAATGTTGTTAGAGGTGCTTCTATTCTCCCATAATTCTTAAAAAACTTGTGATAATACACTGCCAACCCAAGAAATCATCACAACTTCTTTATGTATGTGGGGACCTTCCATTCCTTCATGGTTTTATTTTTGCTAGGTCTACCTTAACACTTTCATGTCATACAATATGACCCATATATTCCACCTCTTGTACTCCAAAGAAACATTTGGAATTTTTTCACCCTCTCAACATGTTTGACATGATCCTTCCAATACTTGTTGTGGATTAGTATATCATCAAAAGATACTAACACAAATTTTCTAAGGAAGAGTTTGAAAATGGAATTCATCAAACCTTGAAATGTAGAAGGTGCATTGGTAAGGCCAAACTTCATGACCAAAAATTCATAATGACCCTTGTGAGTTCTAAATGTTGTTTTTGGAATGCCTTCAACCTTCATTTTGATTTGATGATATTGTTAACGAAGATCCGAATTGGTGAAGTAAATTGATCCATGCAATTCATCAATGACAAGAATGGGAAATTTATCTTCAATGGTGAGCTTGTTGAGCTCCTTATAATCTGGACACATGTACCATGATCCATCCTTCTTGTGAACCAATACTACTAGAGCGGAGAAAGAAATTTGACCAGGTTGAATTACACCAGCCTCTAACATTGCTACAACCATACGTTCAATTTCACTCTTTTGGGAATAAGGATATATGTAAGGCCTAATGTTTGGAGGAACACTTCCTTGAATGAAATGAATAGCATGATCATGACCAAAAATAAGTGGGAGGATTTTGGGAGTCTCAAATACCTTTGAATTATTGTCCAAGACTTTCTAGAGATCTGGATAAATAGATGATTTCAATGTGGGAACATCTAACGAACATAATTGTGCAATTGTGCCTCATTGTTCTTTCTTTTGAATATTTGTCATTCCATTAGAGATGATTATCTTTTTTGGTTTCCCTGTGATACCCCTTAATTTAACTTCCTTTCCTTCTGAAGAAAATTTCATGAAAAGTTCTTGAAAATTAAAAGCTATTGTACCCAAGGATTGTGTCATTCGACTTCTAGTACAACATCAGCACCACCCATTGGAATGGAAAGCATTGGGCTATTCAATACATATTCTCCTATGGATAGCTTGATATTATGGCACTTTCCAGAGAAATTTATGGTTCCTCCACTTGCAACCATCACTTGACACTTTGTTACTCGATATAGGAAGCAATTCATTTCCTTGGCTATCTTACAATGAATAAAATTATGGGTACTGCCCAAGTCAACGAACACTATTACCTTTTTCTTCTTGATATGCCATTTTATATTGATAGTTTGAGGAGTGGTAAGTCCAGCGAATGCATTACAAGATATGGTCGAATTCATTTATTCCTTCTCTTGGGTTTGTTCCTAGTGTATATCCTCTTCTTTTTGCGTTTCTTGTTCCTTTTCTTCCTCCTCTTCACAATCTATGTAAAATCATTTCTTCTGACCACACTTATGACCTTTAGTTTATTTTCTATGACAACTCTAACAAATCCCATTTTCTCTATTTTCTTCCAATTTTTGTGGTGTCATCCTTGTAGGTCGTGGAAGGCTAGGGGCAAAAAAACTTCCATCTTTATAATTGTGAGTGGTAGGGTTCCTTGTTGCCATAATTTTTCTTTCCATTTTTCTTGCCAACCTGAATGCCTTCTCCAGTGAATTAGGTTCCCAAAGGAAAACTTCATGTTGGATGTTATCATTTCAAGTCCCTATGAACACATCAATTCTATGCTCCTCTGGAATATCTTTTACCCTTATATTCAATTTTTGGAAGTCCTCAACGTGATCCATCATTGAACCCTTTTGTTTGAGATTTATCAATTGGCTAAACAACGTGTTTCTTTTTGTATCCTCATAATGTGCTATCATTTCATCCATAAAAATTGCCCAAATGACAATTTATTTATGAGAGCAAATCCATCGATACCATAAAAACTGATTTGGTTCCAAATATAAAGTTTCAATGCAAACCTTTTGTGTGTTTTTCACATTATGGAGATCAAAATATTGCTCCATCTGTAGTAACCATGATACAGGATCCTTGCCATCAAACTTCATCATATTGATATTTGTAACATGGTGGGTCTTCGATCTAATGTTAGAGTTTATGAAATCATGATTAACATTTATTTTGTTCTCATCATCAGTTTCCTTTAGTACTCTTTCACTATTAGTAAGCATTTATTGTAGACACTTTGTCAAATTTGTCTTCAATTCTTTCGTGTTGCCTTTATGTTTTCCTTCTAAACCATCCATCTTATCTTCCACACCATGCATCTTAGCTTTCACGTCATTCATTTTAGCTTCCATGTCATTCATATTAGCTTCTAGCAAAGACACTAGTGAACAGGTAAACAAATATTTTATAATTGCAATGTCCATTCCATTATATCCCATATTTATTGTTTGATTGTATTTTTAACATTTCCTTTGATTTTATTTTGTTTTTAAACCATGAAATTTAAAATAGTTGGTATCATTTCCATTTAAAAATCCAAAGCTTGAAGATGATATTAGTATTACATGATGTTAATTGAAATCCTTTTAGCTATTTTGTGTTAAGAAAATTTAATGGCTATTAGAAAAGTTTACTTTCATGTTGTTATTTGAGCACAGGTTGTCTGTATACTTGACCAAGTTCATGTGTTAGAGGATGAAATGTGTTGTGATTAAACCAACAAGGATTAGACATCACACCTCAGATTATTTGTTTTCACAAGTTATCTATACTATGAGCTTTTTAGCATGTAACTTAGTTGGATTGATTGTGTGTAATCTTTCTCTAAAGGTTGAATAGTAAGTTACTAAGTTGTTCTTTTCTATGGTGACATTTTAATTTCTTTGTTTATACATTTCATTTGACCACATAATGTCTACTATTCGGCCCAACTGAAGAAAACTTGTTCAAGTTTCTTTCTTTTATGGGGAAAGATTGCATTGACATTGCTGATGTTGAGGTATACGTCATATAAATCTTTTATAGTCTACTTTAGTTTATATTCCGATACTCATCATCTTTCATGTCTTATATTCTACATTGTATCTTCCTTCGTTTTCAAGAGAGGAACTCAATATTGATGGTAAGAAGCAAGAATTGAAGAAAGAGGAGAACAATAACACTGGAAAAACAAATGAAAAAAGAGAAAGAAGAGAACCAGTCTAGTGATACCCTTAGATCCAATATCTCACATAAAACCCACACATAGAGATTGATGGTCAAGTCTTGAAAGTTGGTGAATTCACTTGTAATGCCTTGGAAACACAAAGATAAATTTTTGAAATAATGGAACAATATCTCATGTCTAAATTATAGTCCACCAATATTAAGTTGGAAACTCATATTGTAATACTTGACATTTTATATAATATAATTTATGGTTGAAATTATTTATAGTTGCACGTGATAATATTTAGTATTGACATATGTAACTTGTGTTTTCACACTAGATGAATTTGCACATTGTATGACATTTTCTAGTAGCAAAATCATACTAATTAATTTGTGTTGATTAATAATGAACATGTAAAATAAATATAAAACTACTAAATTAGTAGTTCATATTTGATTAATGACGAACACAGATAAAATGAATACGTGGCTAAATTATTCGCTTATAATTATTATTAATGAATGTAAATGAAACAAATATAAACTATTAAATTAGTTGTTTGTATAATGAATATGAAACTACCAAAAAAAATTAAAGGACTGTTGCAAATGATAAATTCATGATTACAAATGACGACAAATTTTTCCATTAATGCAACTATTATTAGCTAATTTACAATATCTTATAACATGACCAAAATTTGGTCATATTTCGTTGGTCATTAATTGGTTTCAAATGGTGACTAAAATTTTCATATATATGACTATTCGTAGCTAATTTATAATATCTTATAACACAACCAACATTTTGGTCGTATTTATTTTGTCATTAATTAGTTTTCTCAAGTGATCATATAGTAATATATTTTGTTGTATATTTAGTCATTTATTGTGGCAATTAATGACTAAATTAATGACCAAATTTATGACTAAATATACTACTAGATGATAAAATTGAAACAACTAATTAATGACTAAGGTAAAAATGACTAAAAGTTGGTCGCATTATAAGATACTATAAATTAGCTACTATTGGTCACCGACTGAAAAATGGTATTTAATATGCACATTTTAGTCATTTTTTAGTAACTAATTAGCTATTTTCTACTAGTGAATGATGCCTGAGTATTAAATAATTTATCTTAACATGCATGCTTTTGATTCATCCTCAATTATTGTTGGGTTAGAAATTAGTGTAGGAAAGGAAGAAATAACTAATAAACATGGAAAGGTGTGAAGCTCTAGGTATTATACTTTCAGATATGCAAATGGTTACTCACTTCCACTCATTTCATTCAATAAAATATTATGCCAGTGATACGTTGCCAAGGTCATGCCTTGTGACTTTTCAGGTGATTTGATGTTTGTGAATCCTAATTACTAACCTTCACTAGTGTACAATCCTATTAACAAAGAAGCAAAGATTTACATTTCAGTGAGTTATCTTCTCACGAGCCTAGTCAAAATCATGGGAATACTTTAAATTTTTTAGTTTTAAATTTGAGATTTTGTTTGAGAACATGTTATGAAACCAACTCACATGTTTTGAAATGTAGAAGGTGCATTGGTAAGGCAAAACTGCATGACCAGAAATTCATAATGACCCTCATGAGTTCTAAATGTTGTTTTTGGAATGCCTTCAATCTTCATTCTGATTTGATGATATCCTGAACGAAGATCCAGCTTGGTGAAGTAAATTGATCCATGCAATTCATCCAATAATTCATCAATGATAGGGACGGGAAATTTATCTTTAATAGTGAGCTTGTTGAGCTCCCTATAATCTAGACACATGTGCCATGATCCATCCTTCTTGTGAACCAATACAATTGGAGCAGAGAAAGAAATTTGACCAGGTTGAATTACACCAACCTCTAGCATTGCTGCAACCATACATTCAATTTCACTCTTTTGGGCATAAGGATATCTGTAAGGCCCGATGTTTGGAGGAACACTTCCTGGAATGAAATGAATAGCATGATCATGATCACAAATAGGTGGGAGGCCTTTGGGAGTCTCAAATACCTTGGAATGATTGTCCAAGACTTTTTGGAGATCTAGATAAATAGATGATTTCAATGTGGGAACCTCTAACGAACATAATTGTGCAATTATGCCTCGTTGTTCTTTCTTTCGAATATTTGTCATTCCATTAGAGCTAATTATCTTTGTTAGTTTCCCTTCAATACCCCTTAATTCAACTTCCTTTCCTTCTGAAGAAAATTTCATGAAAAGTTCTCGAAAATTAAAAGCTATTGTACCCAAGGATTGTAGTCATTTGACTTCTAGTACAACATCAGCACCGCCCATTGGAATGGAAAGCAATGGGCTATTCAATACATATTCTCCCATGGATAGTTTGATATTCTGGCACTTTCTAGAGCAATTTATTGTTCCTCCACTTGCAACCATCACTTTACATTCTGTTACTTGATATAGGAAGCAATTCATTTCCTTGGCTATCTTACAATGAATAAAATTATGGGTACTGCCCAAATCAATGAACACTATTACCTTTTTCTTCGTGATATGCCATTTTATCTTGATAGTTTGAGGAGTGGTAAGTCCGGCAAATGCATTACAAGATATGGTCGAATTCATTTATTCCTTCTCTATTGTTTGTTCTTGGTGTATATCCTCTTCCTTTTATGTTTTTTATTCCTTTTCTTCCTCCTCTTCACAATCTAGGTAAAATCATTTCTTCTCACCACACTTATGAACTTTAGTTTATTTTCTATGACAACTCTAACAAAGCCCTTTTGCTCTATTTTCTTCCAATTTTTGTGGTGTCATCCTTGTATGTCGTGGAAGGCTAGGGGCAAGAACACTTCCATCTTTATAATTTTGAGTGGTAGGCTTCCTTGTTGCCATAATTTTTCTTTCCATTTTTCTTGCCAACCTGAATGCCTTCTCCAATGAATTAGGTTCCCAAAGGAAAACTTCATGTTGGATGTTATCCTTTAAAGTCCATATGAACACATCAATCCTATGCTCCTCTGGAATATATTTTACCCTTATATTCAATTTTTGGAAGTCCTTAACGTGATCCATCATTGAACCCTTTTGTTTGAGATTTATCAATTGGCTAAACAAAATGTTGCTTTTTGTATCCTCATAATGTGCTACCATTTCATCCATAAAAATTTCCCTAGTGAAAATTTATTTACGAGAGCAAAGCCATCGATACCATATAAATTGATTTGGTTCCAAATATAAAGTTTCAATGCGTACCTTTTGCGTGTTTTTCACATTATGGAGATCAAAATATTGCTCCATCTGTAGTAACCATGTTATAGGATCCTTGTCATCAAACTTCCTCATATCGATCTTTGTAATATGGTGGGTCTTAGATCTAATGTTAGAGTCTATGAAATCATGATTAACATTTATTTTGTTCTCATCATTAGTTTCCTCTAGTACCCTTTCACCATTAGTAAGCATTTATTGTAGAAACTTTGTCAAATATGTCTTCTATTCTTCCATGTTGCCTTTAAGTTTTTCTTCTAAACCATCCATCTTAACTTCCACGCCATGCATCTTAGCTTTCACGTCATTCATTTTAGCTTCCACATCATTCATCTTAGCTTCTATGGCTTTCTTTAAACCATCCATCTTAGCTTCCGTTACTTTTTGTGGGAGTGAATTTTGTTGCACATCGTCTCATAATTTTGATATATCATGTTGGATTTCTTCCTCTTCTTCATGAGCCATGCTAGAGCTTTCAGGTTGCTTACTAGGTGTTTCCATTTTCTTTCTTTGAGGCATAGATTATTATAATTATGCTTCACTATGCCCTTTGAATTCCTTCAACTAATTTTTCAAACCAAACTTATGAAAAATTATAAAAAACTACACACCTTTTTTCACTTTGTAGGAGTTCGATATTGTATCTAATGTATCTATGAAATTTCGGATCTCCAAGGTCTAAAATTGCAAAATCCAATAGCCCTATGAGTCCTCTTTCCAACACCACTAGTCTGATTGAAATTGGTTCTTCAAGAAAGTGTTATGCCCAATATCCAAAGGTGCCCTGATTATACACGTTTTCAGTAGAGAGAACTTGTACGAAGTGCCAAGTGTCACCACTTCAACCTTCGGACTTGAAAACGAGGCATAGAAAACTACAATCCATCCTTTTTCTATAACTTTTAATGTAATTTTAATATAACACTCAAAGAGAAAGTTATGAAGTGTTTCCCAAGGTCACATGTTTAGGATGTAATTCTGGAGCCTACAGAAACCGTAACTTCCTTGGATCATATCTCCGAAAATATAGTGAGACAAGATATGAAATTCAGACCCAAGGATCATCGAGATTTCAACATAAATGATTTTTTTTAGCATCTGAAATGTTTTAGATAAAAAGTTATATCAAAAATTCCACGATGACTTGTTTTGGAGTAGCGATACCCTTGAATCCAAAACTCTGATACCAAGTGTTATGAAATGAGCTCACAAAAGGATAGAAAATATCAATCAACGAATTAGAAATCAGCCTCTTTGAGGGGGAACCTCCTTTACATTACACAAATGAACAATTCTTAGATGATATAAATGGAAAAATCTCCTTTCTATATAGAGGAGTCTAAAGGCCCACAACATAATCAAATCCGATAGAACAATAATAATATAAGTGCACAAAAATAACAATAGTGTGCTTCTATGGAGAACAATAATAACACTATGGGGACAATATGGGCACAACATAATAATAAGGGCTACAACGACAATAATAATTGGGGAATCACTAGTATTATAGGGACCTAGTAGAACATGTTGTAAATATTGTATGCTTTTTAAAAAGAATTTGATAAAAAATTATAAGAGATTATTAGTTAAAAGAAAAAAATTCCCTCCATAATGATAAGATTAAAATAGAAGGCCATTATAAAGAAGCATGTCTAGTTGGAGAGTAGGATCAAATTTTGTTTATATTCAACATCCTCACCTTCTATCACTAGTTTATCCATCTTCATCCAACCCAGTGCCATATATTTGTGGCCATCTCATCTACAATTTGTTTGAGTCTGTATATACCTTGGTTTTTAACAAATTATCTTAGACTATCAAAAAATCTAAACCTATTTTGCAATCAAAGGGTCAATGACCATCCTGGTTTTCCTACCCCAATAGTGAAAACAAATCATTTGATTGAGATTGTATATACCTTTATTTTGAACAAATTCTCTTAGCCTATCAGGCAACATAAAATCATTTTTGCAATCAAAGTTGGGTCAATAGAAACCCTTGTTGTCCTATCCCAACCATCCAAACCAATAGGCTTTCATGAGTAGTTTCTATCCATAGGCTTTCAACTACCAAATATTTACTACAAAAGTGAGTTGTCTTTAACCCCCAACCACCTTATTTCTTTTCTTCATTATTAACCTCCATTTAACGAGGGGGATTCCATAAGTTTCACTTTTGGGTTACACTATACTATTGTGCTCTATACAAATAACCTTTTTATTATGTCTTTCTTTATGTCTTCATTCCATTCTCAATATAGTATGGATCACTTAAGTCATGACCTAATTCCATATAAAATTGTTTCATCAATGGAAAAGACAATAAAGGTATGCATGATTTATATCTTCACCTTTTGTTTTCTTATATTGTTTAGCTAAATTATGCTTTCCGTCCTCACTAATCAAGAATTCCAGCAACTTATGCTTGTAAAATAATGAAAACAAATTATTATAAGGCGTTTGAAATTTTCTCTTCGTAACAATTATTTTGGAAATGATTCTATGTAGAAATTTGCACAAAATTTTTGTAGATACACATTTGCAACTACCCCTTGTTATTCTCTTGGGTCCAATTGACGTATTTTGGTCAGTTTTTGACACTAAACAAAAATATGTCTTCTTTCGCTTCATAAGTTTGATCCCTTTGACTTGTCAACAATAAAACAAATTGCTTAATGTATTATTTTTTTTTACCTAGGAAGGAATATTGGAAGCATAATGTGGACAATTGATATCCATGTGTGATTTTATCTTCAAGGGGATTGAAATATGCAAGTATGCCTTAGACTGGTACTATATATTTCACTATATTTATGGTATTCTATCTATGATAGGATGTTCCATGCTATCATCCCTTTGAAATCCAACATCACTGAGCTCGTAGAGGATTTCATGCTTCTAATGTGTCACTAATTCTCAGATAAGTCTACAATAATTTTCCAAGTGTGAGACAATAGAGAGCAATAAAATTTGCTAGTCATAGTACATACTTGTATAATCTCTATTGTCATTTGAGTCCCTCCATGGTGAAGGATTTTCTATATTTTCAATGAAAGAAACCTTATATACTGTTATGAAACCATCTCACAAAAAGATAGAAAAGATAGATTAACACCTTAGAATTCAGCCTCTTCGAGGGGGAAACCTCCTTTACATTACATAAATGAACAATTCTTGGATGATACAAATGACAAGACCTCCTTTCTATATATAGGAGTCTAAGGGGTCATAATATAATCAGAGCCGACATAACAATAATAATGTAAGGGCACAATAATAACAATAGTGGGCTTCTATGGGGACTACATCGGTACAACAATATAATAAGGGGGTTGTACTAATAACAATAAGGGGTCACACTGATAGTATAGAGGCCTAACATGACCCTCTCCTTCAAAAAGTGTTGTCCTCAATGCTTGAGAAGTTCTTGATGCTTCTGTATAAAATTCTTGTCCTTCCATGTGAAATCTTTAACAAGTAAGTTCTTCCACTTGATGAGATGCTTTTAAATTGATCAATTTTGTAGTTGTCGACTTCTCAGTTCTGTAAATGCTTTAGGTTCTAATATGCTTTTTCCTTCCTTGTCAAGTTCTAGCAATATTGTTGGAACTGGGATATTTAGCAACTTTTGATTGAGTTCCCACCCTACTTCGCCGTTCTTCCATTCATACCTTCCTTTGTTTATCAAATTTGGTTGGATAATTGTACCAACCTCTACCATTTCTGCAACCATATGTTCAATTTCACTCCTTTGGGCATATGGATATCTATAAGGCTTGACGTTTGGAGGAACACATCCTGGAATAAAATGAATATCATGATCATGATCACGAATATGTGGGAGACCTTTGGGAATCTAAAATACATTGGAATGATTGTCCAGGACTTTTTGGAGATCTAGAGAAATACATGATTTCGATGTGTGAATAGTTAGCGAACATAATTGTGCAATTAAGCCTCATTGTTCTTGATTTGGAAGCTTTTTCATTCCGTCAGAGTTGATTATCCTGGTTTCCCTGTGATACCCCTTAATTCAACTTCATTTCCTTCTGAAGAAAATTTCATAAAAAGTTCTTGAAAATTAAAATCTGTTGTACCCAAGGATTGTAGCCATTAGACTCCTAGTACAACATCAGCACCACCCATTGGAATGGAAAACATTGGGCTAGTCAATAAATATTCTCCCATGGATAGCTTGATATTATGGCACTTTCCAGAGAAATTTATGGTTCTTCCACTTACAACTGTCACTTGACACTCTGGTGCTGGATGTAGAAAGAAATTCAAGTCCTTGGCTATCTTACAATTAATAAAATTATGGGTACTACCTGAATCAATCAACACTATTACCTTTTTCTTCTTGATATGTCCTTATATCTTCATAGTTTGAGGAGTGGTAATTTCGACGAATTCATTACAAGATATGGTCGGATTCATTTCTTCTTTCTTTGGGGTTGGTTCCTGGTGAGTATCCTTTTCTTTTGATGTTTCTTGATACTTTTCTTCCTGATATTTCACTGTTTGAACCTTCTTCTTCTTGATATGTCCTTCTATCTTGAGAGTTTGAGTAGTGGTAATTTCTTCCAATGCTTTACTAAATATGGTTGGATTCATTTCTTGATGCTCGATGTGACCTTTCACTTCTTGAACATTTTTCTTCTTGATATGTCCTTCTATCTTGATAGTTTGAGGAGTGGTAATTATGGCCAATGCATTACAAGATATGGTTGGATTCATTTTGTTCTTTCTCGATGTGATCTTTCACTTCTTGAACCTTTTTCTACTTGATATGTCCTTCTATCTTGAGAGTCTGAGGAGAGGTAATTCTTTCCAATTCTTTACAATATATGGTCAGATTCATTTCTTCTTTCTCTAGGGTTAGGTCCTAGTGCATATCCTCTTCTTTTGATGTTTCTTGATCCTTTTCTTCCTCCTCTTCATACTCTATGTTAAATAATTTCTTCTCAGCAAACTTATGACCTTTGGTGCATTTTCTATCACAACTGTAACAAAGCCCTTTTTTTCTCTTTTCTTCCAATTGTTGTGGTGTAACCCTTGTAGGTCGTGGAACGCTAGGAGAAACAACATTTTGATTATTATAGTTGTGAGGGGTAGACTTCCTTGTTGCCATAATTTTACTTTCCACTTTCGAAAAATTGCTCCATCTGTAGTATCCATGTTGTGGGATCCTTGCCATCAAACTTCCTTATATTGATTTTTGGAATATTGTGGTTCTTAGATCGAACGTTAGAGTTTATGAAATCATGATTAACATTTATTTTTTTCTCATCGTGAGCTTCCTTGACTACCCTTTCACCATTAGTAAGTATTTCTTGTAGAAAATTTGTCAAATCTGTCTTCAAATCTGCCATTCCTGTCTTCAAATTTGTCTTCAAATCTATCTTCAAATCTATCTTCAAATCGTCCATATTAGCTTCCATGTCATTTATCTTAGCTTATACATCTTTCTTTAAACCATCCATCTTAGATTCTGTTACTTTTCGTGCAAGTGATATTTGTTGCACTGGGTCTCGTAATTTTGATATATCATGTTGCATTTCTTCCTCTTCTTCATAAGTGATGCTAGAACTTTCAGGTTTCTTACTAGGTGTTTGCATTTTCCTTCCTCGAGGCACCAGTTACCAATAATAATGCTATACTATGCCCTTTGAATTCCTTCAAAATAATTTTTCAAAACAAGCTTAAGAAAAAATTTAAAAAAATCTACACAGCTTTTTTCACTTTGTAGTGGCTTGATATTGCCTCTGATGTATCTCTGTAATTTCAGATCTTCCAGTTCTAAAATTGTGACCTAGAGTAACCCTCTGTGTCCTCTTTCCAATTCCACCAGTCTGATCGAATTTAGATTCTTCAAGAAAGAGTTATGCACAATTTCCCAAGATGACCTAATTATATACCTTCATAAGAGTGAACTTGTATGAAGTGCCACGTGTCACTGTTTCGACCTTAGGATCTAAAAAATGTACACAGGAAGCTACAGTCCGTCCTATTTTTGTAACTTCTTACCAAATTTCAATCTGATGCTCAAAACAAAAGTTATGACTATCTTCCCCAGGTCACCTGTTTGGAATGTAATTCAGGATTCTGCAAAAAGACCGACTTCCTCAGATCATATCTCCGCAAATATTGCGCGAAAAGCTCTGAAATTCGAATCCAAGCTTCAACGTGATTTCTTCTCAAACAGGTTTTTTTTGTAGCATCTGAAACATTGTAGAAAAAAATGTTATAGTGAAAATTCCACGATGACCTGTTTTAAGCAGCGAAACCCTAGAATTCAAAGCTCTGATACCAAATGTTATGAAACCAGTTCATAAAAAGATAGAAAAGATAGATTAATGCCTTATAATTCAACCTCTTCGAGGGGGAAACCTCCTTTACATTACATAAATGAACAACTATTGGATGATACAAATGACAAGACCTCCTATCTATATATAGGAGTCTAAGGGGTCATAATATAATCAGAGTCGACATAACAATAATAATATAATGGCACAATAATAACAATAGTGGGCTTCTATGGGGACTACATGGGTACAACAATATAATAAGGGGGTTGTACTAATAACAATAAGGGGTTACACTAGTAGTATAAGGGCCTAACATAGACATATTGTCTTAATATTTTAAGAATTTTAATGAGTTGCCTCTTTCTAATGTTAAGTCTAGAAATTATAGCTATTTTTTATGTCAACAGGTTCATTGAATGTGTCATGAACATTTATTTTCGAAATATTATAGACGTAATAGGAAATTTAGTGTTGTTTCTAAGATAGTTTACTTCTTTTCTTTGTTCCTTCTTTACAAATTGAACAATAATTACTCCCTCTTTGTGTCTATCTTCCTTCTACTTGCTAAGTGAAGATTTGATTACACATCCTTTTTTTGTCATCTTAGGGGTTTTACTTTGTCCTTATGTTAAAGTCACCACTACGAGATTGGTTTAGCAGTGTAGACCTTAGAGTTCCAAGCTAGTTGTTAGGCTTATAAATATCTCAGGGAAACAATTTTTCTAGCCATAGATGTTAAGAAATATGTTGGGTGACACTATACTCACCATCTTTGTTGGGTTTTACATGTATGGGGATTGTTTTTAAACCCTTCTTTTTTTATTCACCCCATTTTTCCTATGGGTTATTCTTGTTCTCAATCGTATTTCTTGTACATATTATTACATTTCATATATACGTTTTTCATACTAATTTTCTAAGATGCTTTAAGATGCTTTAGAACTCCCAATGTAGAATATGGATATTGAACTTTTGTAGTTCCATTAGCCATATTTGTGTTGGGTGTGGAGCCTAATTATTTTCTGTATTCAAAGGTTTCAGCCAGATGTATACCCCCGGAAGACTGTACAAGCCTCCATGCAGGGGGGGTACGGGTGTGTGGGGGACTTGTCCCCCCCGCGGGGGTCCGAGGGGGCTAATCCCCCCCAGTTGGGGAGTTTGGGGGCAGTGCCCCTGAAGCTAAAAATAGATGTAAAATTGCCTTGTAAAAGTTTAGTAATTTCTAGTCAATCTGGGCCGTCCATTAGGCGGATGATCTGACAGTTGAAGTTATGTTTAATTTAGGGTTTTTTGCCCTAGAAGGCAACCCCTCACTATATATGAGGGAATTGTATTGTGTCTATCTTATATCTGTATTCTGAGTGAGCAAGAGAGAGGAGATTGAGAGTGAAGAGGGTGTTATAGTGAATCTACTGTAGGTTGTATCTTTTCATTTTACTGGATAATATAATAAAAGAAGGACTGGCTGTTTCTCCATTGATGTAGCCGAAACTGGGTGAACCATGTATATTTGTGTCTCTCTTGTTTTATGCATTTTCTGTGTTTATATTTTTGCAATATTTCATGTGTTCCATTGCTCTGTAATATATAATTTTCTAACAAATGGTATCAGAGCCAAAGGTCTATTTGGCTGATAAACTCGCAAGAGAGAAGGGTTCCTAGTTTGAGTGGGAGCAATGGTGGAAGATGGTAGGTTTAGGGTAAAAAAATTCAACAACCAAAACTACCAGCTGTGGAAGATGCGAATGGAAGATTATCTATATCAAAGAGATTTGTACCTACCATTGAGCGGAAAGATAAAGAAGCTGACAAGTATGACAGACACAGAATGGGATATTCTTGACAAAAAGGCACTTAGAACAATACGGTTGTGCCTAGTGGCATTTAATATTTCAAACGAAACAACAACAGAGGGTTTAATGTCAGCATTGGCCAAACTATATGAAAAGCCCTCGGTCTCAAATAATGTATTTCTTATGAAGCGTTTATTTAATATGAAGATGTCATAAGGTGGATCTGTTGCAGACCATTTAAGTGATTTTAATACAGTTACAAGTCAGTTAAGTTTTGTAGGGGTAAATTTTGATGAAGAAGTTAAGGCTCTGTTATTTTTGTGCTCTTTGCCAGAAAGTTGGAATGGTTTAGTTATGGCCTTTAGTAACTCTATCTTTGGATCTATTACTTTAAAGTTTAATGATGTTGTTAGTGCAATCCTTAGCGAGGAAATGCGATGGAAAAGCTCCAGTGAGACATCGGGTAATGCTTTGACTACAGAGACTAGGGGAAGAAAAATGGAAAGAGGAAAGAGCCCAAGATATCGCAGTAAGTCAAGAAAAGGAAAATCCAAGTCCAGATTGGGTATAGTGTGCTGGAAATGTGGGAAGAAAGGACACCTGAAGAAATACTGCAAGTCTCGGAAGGGAAAAGGAGACACGCAGCAAGAAACTAATCATGAAGCGAATGTAACAGGTGATGTGTTGCAAGATTCTTTGATTCTTTCACTAGAAAATATTATTGATGCCTGGGTGGTAGATTTAGGGGCCTCATTCCATGCCACACCTGATAAGAAACATTTTCATGATTATGTTCAAGGAGATTTTGGACAGGTTCAATTGGATGATGATAAACCCTATAAAATCATTGGAATGGGTACAGTTTTCATAAAACAACATAATGAAAATCAATGGCTATTGAAGGAGGTAAGGCATGTTCCAAATCTGAAGAAAAGTCTGATCTCAACAGGGCAGTTGGGAGGTGAAGGTTGCATAACTACTTTCACGTATAAAACCTGGAAGGTCACTAAAGGATCCTTGATAATAGCAAAAGGAGAAAGGTTGTCTCTACATCTAACTGCTCAAGACGCAAATCTTCAGTTGCTACTAGACTTAAAATAGTTCTTATTGAAGTCAATTTTACAATAGGAGAAAATATCTCATCATAGTCTATACCCTTTTTCTATGCAAACCCCTTCACCACAAGTCTAGATTTGTACCTTTTTTCTACTTCCATCTTCTTCCTTTAGCCTGTAAACCCATTTACTTTGCAATGCTACTTTACCTGCAGGCAACCTAACTAAGTCCCAAGTCTGGTTATGTGCTAAGGAGTCCATCTCTTCTTTCATGGCTTGTTCCCACTTCTTCCTGGTTTCTACCTACACTGCTTCTTCATAACATTCTGGTTCACCATAATCAGTCAATAATACATAATATAATGAATGAGAGTATCGTTCCAGGGGTCTACTTTTCCTGGTAGATCTTTTAACACCACTTTCAAGTGTTTGAGGTGCTTGTTGCTGTTGTAGTTCTAGTTGTTGATCATTATGATTTTTGGGCACCATTACTTTATCTATGATATCATCAAGCACTCTGTATTCTCTGTTTTTTTTTTCTTGTTTCTTTTCCTGCAACTAATTCTTATACAAGACCTTTTCATTGAATATTACATCTCTGCTCCTAATGATTTTGTGATTTTCATAATCATATAAGCGATAACCAAAATCATTAACACCATATCCAATAAAGGTACATTTCTTTGATTTTACCTCAAGCTTTGTTCTATTTTCTTTATTATTGTGGACAAAGGCTTCACAACCAAAAGTCCTTAAAAATGAGTAGTTTACCTTTTTACCTGTCCATGCCTCCTGTGGAATACCATCATCCAAGGAACTTGAAGGCCCTCTATTTATTAGATAAACAACAGTGTCTACAGCATCTGCCCAAAATTGTAAAGGCAATCCTGCATGAAATCTCATGCACCTTTCACGCTCCATGATTGTCATATTAATCCTTCCTGACACACCATTTTCTTGTGGTGTTCCTGGAACTTTCTTCTCTCTGCGAATTCCATTCTCTGAATAGTACCTATCAAACTCTTTGCTACAATATTCACCTCCATTATCTGATCTGAGACACTTCAACCTTTTCCCTGTCTCATTTTCAACCAAAGATTTCCATTTATTGAAAGTATCAAATATACGAGATTTATTTTGAATACAATAAATCCAGGTTTTTCTGGTTGCATCATCAATAAAAGTAACATAATAACAAGAGCCACCAAGAGATGATACATGAGTAGGTCCCCATACATCTGTATGCACAAGCTCTAATTTTTTGCTCTTCTTTTCTTTCCCAACTCTAAGGAATCTGACTCTCTTCTGTTTTCAGTAAACACAATTTTCACAGAATTTTAAACATGCTTCAAACCTGGCAACAAATTTCTTGAGTGAAGAATCTGCATCCCCTTCTCACTCATGTTCCTAAGCTTATGATGCCCCAATGCCATATATTCTTCTGTAGAGGTTAAAGCATTAATAGAATTAGAAATACTATTGCATAAGTACAATGTACCAACCTTTTCTCCTTTTGCTATTATCAAGGATCCTTTAGTGACCTTCCAGGTTTTATACGTGAAAGTAGTTATGCAACCTTCACCTCCCAACTGCCCTGTTGAGATCAGACTTTTCTTCAGATTTGGAACATG
>Ga0181465_100121_pt1 | contig 23046 bp, 23 predicted proteins | sample InSIn3gowninarea_FD_119076 | JGI IMG/M metagenome (GOLD analysis project Ga0181465, IMG submission 119076) | Clean room microbial communities from NASA Spacecraft Assembly Facility at Jet Propulsion Laboratory, Pasadena, California, USA -... ... | reverse complement strand
GCTCGTCGTACTAGGCAACGGCACAAAAGAATTCGTATGCGTTGCCTGCGCCGTCCCATTCGTAACAAGATCAGCGCTGACCTTCTGCGTGCCTGTCGCAGAGTCAAAGCCATTAATCGTTCGGTTGAACAATGCCAGTGCGGCGATGGGTTGGTAGTATGGTACTTCGTGGCCGGACTCGTAGACGCGGGTGAAGCTGAAGTTGCCGTATTCGCGGGTTTCGCCGTATTCGATGCCGTTGACTGTCATGGGGGTGTAGCCTGCTGGTGGGGGATTTAGGGGAGAGTGGGCCCGAGGCGACACGGGCGAGGTGGTGATCTGGAAAGAGGCGGATGTACATACATACTTGATGATATCGATGATGATAACGACATAAGATAATGAAGACGGTGGGTAACACTCTACGAAGTCTGGTAGTGATAATGCCTATATCGGCTTATGGATATCTATCTCCCTTTCCGCACAGGATTTACCTCCAGCTTCAGAGTGAACTTCGTTGGTCTACACTACAGTCGAGACTTTGATAATGGTGTACTGTAGCACCCAACAAACGACTGCTTTCTTTTGGCTTGGTCGAATCCATTACACTTCAGAGTGCTTGACTATGTCTCAGTCGTGGTTGGCCTTACTGCATCCCAATGTCATCGAAGACTGCGTCAAGCAACAGAACGCCCGATCAGTATAGCATCACCACCACACCACCACCATGTTCGCAAGTTGACGGACCATCCTACGTGTTTGAAATATCCGGCTTTACGAGACAGTGGTATCAATGCGCAACCCAACCTCCCACCCAAATCTAGTCATTAGCCCGCATGACCGGTTCCCAGCGCCTCATAACCTAACCCGTTCCATAACCATCGCCAAAACACCCAGTAAGTATGCATATCCGTCCCACAAAAAACGAACCCTCCCTCCATAAATCAAATCAAATCAAACAAATCCCCACCCGGCCTCAGTCCCCATCCACACCCTAGTGATCCGGTTTCCTAGCCGTAATGAAATGGTAATTGACATATAAATGATTCTTCCTCGTCGCAAACTCCCGCTTCACATGCTCGATCACCAGACGTGTTTCATCAACGCTCTTGCCTAGCACTTTTGTGAATAGAGCAAGGGTGTATGGTTCCACGGCATCGTTCATCTCGGAGAGGTGATAGGCACCTATTTCTTTTTGATTTTTGGCCCAGGAGCCTATTGGGACCTATGTGCATTCACAGTTTTAGTTAGTATAAGTAAGTGTAGGAATGGTGTTTTGGCAAGATTTGGGTGGGTGATGTTTACCTACCTGGAAGGTTTTGTCATTGACATCCACGAAGCCAGCCTCATTCATCCACTCGACGTGCTTGTTCGCGACGTTGAGGTACTTGCCGAACATAGCGCTCGCCTCGTTTAGTGTTACATTCCAATATGCCGTCCATGGTGGAGTTTCCTTGTTGAGTGCGCTGATCCAAGCGTCGTGTTCTTGCATTTCGATATGCCCCCCTGGCTTCAGGTTCTGGAAACATTGACTGTAGAAGCGTGGCCAGTCGGCTAATGAACCGCCTAGGCTTCGGCCGTGGATTAGGTCCTGCGGTTCGAAGTTCCAGGGTGATTCGGCGTCGTCGATGTAGAAGTTGCAGTTTGGTGGGACCCAGGCTGGTTGGATTGGACTTAGATCTGTTGCTGTGATTTGGGCGGCGGGGTATTCGTCTGCGATATCGATGGCCCAGATACCTGTTCCGGTACCGATGTCTAGTATGCGTTGTGGCTCGTGGAGGTCGGTGATTAGTAAGCGGCCACCTAGCATTAGTCGCCAGATGTGGTGGAGGAGGTCCATTCGGTCTTGTTCCATTTCGTCGTTTGGTAAGGGGTATTCTCCTGCTCGGAAGGCATGGTAGCGTCGGCCATTTTCGTATGTGTAATCTTCCATGGATGATTTTAGTGATGTGCTCGTTGTGCTCACGTTGTCGTCAAACCCGGAGTCGTAGCCGTCATCCACCTATGTTAGTTGGTATTAGAATTCAGATGAGAGCTGATAAGTCAAGCATACCTCGGCGGTGAGAGTTTCGTTGGCGGCCATGACTGTGGTAGCTGTAGTATTCTCACGGCGAAGATTGCAGGAGATGGTGTGGGAGATGGCTGTACATTGAGTACGTTCACGAGTATCAAGCTTGGGTCAGGTCTTGAGTCCTTGTTCACACGAATACATCGAAGTTTCCCTCTTCCATCATGATAGCGCCTTCCAACATAGACTCATGCTTTGGAAGACGAGTTTTTGAATGAACTGAACCTTCGTTGACGCTAGGAAAGCTACGTGTACTTCTCTTTTGGTGCTACTCCAAGCGCACCAATAGCTGATGGCTCTGATTGTTCCTCACCTACAGTCCCATAGGATATGCAGCACAGGTGTGATAAGACTGCCAGTGAACAGTATTGTGGCACCTCGTCTTGAGGAAGTTGGCACATGCATGTGGACCGCTGGTGCGGGGAAGTGAATGGCCCGCCGGAAGCTTGAAATTTAGTTTCGATGCTCGATCCGAGGCACCCCCGCGATCAGCAATCTTGATTCATCCACCATCTGGTTTGACTACTCATTATGCTTTTCTCACATGTTGTCCAGCACAAAATGCGCAGAAGGACGCGACCCTATCGGGTATCAGCTGGTAGGACATCTGCCCATATTACCAACACGTTGTTCAGACCTTGTACTCGATCCCACGCAAGAGACGGTGCTGGAAGGTATTGTCAGTCACTGGTAGAAATTTTACAATGCTTTGATGCTAACACTCATTGTGGCCACGTGTTTCGCACATCCTAAAAGCATAAGCTGAATCTTCGCTGGAATTGCGCACCGGGCTGCGCGCGGACCGCCTAGCTTGCAGTGGTTGCCGCTCGCTTAGCGATGTACCACAGGCTTGCTAGGCGATTGCACAACTAATTATCAGCTACCAACATGGGTGGCGACGCTCTTTAATTCTTCAGTTGAGCTCTGATTCTCCAGGTTCCTTTGAGCTTGCAATACACTCTTTTATCACGTCAACACCTCGTGTAACAGTCGATATGTACTCGTTCTTTAGTCTGGCATTCGCCGCATTTGTCGCATACTTCTTGGCATTGTCAATATACAGGCTATACTTCAGTCCTTTGGCTGAATTTCCAGGACCCAAGCTAGCAGCTGTGACTCGCTGGTACGAGTTTTACTTCGAGATTGTTAAAAGAGGACAATTTACATTCCACATTTCAGACTTGCACCGACAATATGGTATGGTTCGTCAACCGGGTTATAGCGTCGTGTTACGGCTGACCTTGTCTTACAGGCCCTATCGTTCGAATAACGCCACACGAGTTGCACGTTGCCGATTCCACATTCTGGAATACATTGTATGGTCCTGGTCGGACAGACAAGTACGATGTCTTCCAGCATCGACAGAATATTCCACGTTCAATATTTGCGACACCAGAAAGTGATTTACACAAACTCCGCAAGGCTCCCTTACTACCGCTCTTCTCGAAACAACGCATTTATGCATTTCAGCCAGTTATCCGTGAGAAGTTAGACATTCTATGCTCTAGAATCGACGAGTATGTCGCAAGTGGGAAGGACTTCAAGATTAATCGCGCCTTGACTGCCTTTTCCGGAGATGTCATCACCACGTATGTGTTTGGCGAAGCATATGACCATCTGCAGTCTCCGGATTTCGTGGAGACTTTTCATGAGCCATTCATGGCGGCCAGTGAAGCTGGACATATGGCAAATCAGTTTCATTCCCTTTGGAAAGTGATGGAAAGCCTACCAGATAGCGTGGTCATGGCGACTCAGCCGATAGTCATGCCAATCATCCGTCTCGCAAGAGTGAGTACAGTACTATTCCCATCCAATTCGATGGCTATTGACCTTGAGTGACAGGATTTCGACGCCAAACTCGAGGCCATACAAGCCGGCACCGCAAAAGAAAATCCCGAACATCCAACAATTCTATACGAGCTCCTACGAAGCGATCTCCCTCCATCTGAAAAGACGACCAGCCGCCTAAACGAAGAAGCTCAACTTCTAGTCGCCGCTGGTCTTACCACCGCCGCATGGGCCATGTCAGTCACAACCTTCTACATTATCCAACAAAAGTCCATATACACAAGACTTCGCGCCGAACTCGACGACGCGCTCCCCAACTTCTCCACACAACCACTCTCACTACAAACAGTAGAAAAACTACCCTTCCTCAACGCCTGTATACGTGAAGGTCTCCGCCTATCCTACGGTGTATCAGCACGCAGTCCTCGTCTGTGGCCTAAACCACTCCACTACGCGGGTCACACAATTCCAGCCCGGACACCCGTATCATGCACGATCGTGGACCACAACCACAATGAGGACATTTTCCCAGATAGCTACTCCTTCATTCCGGACCGTTGGCTCGATCCTGCGCTAGAGCAATGGTTCTTCAGTTTCGGTAAAGGAAGTCGAAGTTGTTTGGGCATCAAGTAAGTTTTTCTTCATCCATCATCTATCAAGACATACAATCCACCTCATCTAGAAGAACATTTGTAATTGACTATGTTATTGTACAGCCTTGCTATGGCAGAGATGCATCTATGTCTATCAACACTCTTCAAAAAATACGACTTCGAACTGTTCGAGACGGATGAAAGCGACGTAAGAATAGCGCATGATTTCTTCCTCGTGAGCCCGAAGTTGGATTCGAAGGGTGTTAGGGTCACTGTTCGAGACGCGGTGAATACGCCGCATTAATTGCATTCACCTGCTTGATTGACCCTATGTCCGGAAATCACCCCAGTCTGTCCGGAATGGGGAAGTATATACTACAGGCATCGCTCCTTCACGAAGCGCCACAAGTTTGAACAGAAGGAGGGGGGCATTCTATGTGATCTGCATACATAGTGCTGGATGTTCTTGAATGATTCTGCTAGCGACATCTCTGTACATAGTTGACATGAACTTGAAGAGCAAAACATACATAGTCGTTCTGGCATCTGTTGAAGAAGTTACAATTTATTTTTGATTGATGCTTTACCCTAGCATGGATATGTACCTACCTCACAGACGAGTGAAATCCGAGACAGAGCTACCTACATGACTTTAGAACGTGTTGATCAGGACAACTTCACACGGTACTACCTATATAAAGCGTCCAACTCCTAGTTGTTGGTTTTTAGGTTCCGTGCTCAGATAGCTAAATGCATCGCTATACCTCCAGCAGGGCCTGAGCGTAAGTAATTGGGCACTCAATATTGATATATATGTTACCCAGACGTTGTAATATACCACGGAATAAAATTCACTAAAGTGCAACCAGCGACTATGCTATAGTTCATCGCAGACCCAAATCGCGGAACCGGTCAATACAGCTCCCAGCCCTCACGATACATAATAGAAGACGGTGCAGATGGATGTGTCACTGCTAATCAGGAAAGATGAGATCTCAGTTGCGGTAGCTCGATCCATAGTTTGGGTTTGCCTTGGATGATACAGTAGGTACTGTAGCTAGTGCTTGATGTGCGTGCTTACCTAATCCACCTCTATGTACATGGCTTTTTGAAGAGTAACAATATATCTCCCAGCCTACCATCCAGGTCCCAACCCATCACAGTTTCGCCTTCTCGACCATCCTCTCCTTGTCAATTTTATCAGCAAGTTTCCTAGTCTCAACCATCAAAGGCCACATATGCGCCATCCTATCACCCGACATCTCGCTCTTCTTCGCACCATCCAATAACGCCTCATATGGATCCTGGTTACTGCGGGCCAACGCACTATCAAGTTCATATTCCGTCAATCCCCACGCCTCAATAACACTCGCTACATGATTATCCGCCATGTCAGTAATCGCATCACTATACGCTGTCCTTAGCGCTGATAACTGTGGGGCCGTGAGGGGCAGGGCTTGCGCTAGAGAGGGGTGGTGTGGTGTGAAGAGGATTGAGAGTGTGAAAATTGTGGCGAGAGACTGCAGGGAGAGGGAGTAGGATGCGGAGGTTACTGTGGTGCTGGAGAGGGCTGATTGCAGGCTGCGCCAGTACACGTAGTCGCTGTGTGCCATTGTTAGGGCGTGCGAGGTGTATGATGTGTCTATGTTGGATTTTGTGTCGGATATGTGTTGATTCACCATGTTTGCTAGGCGGTGTTCGAGAGCCCATTTTTGGGTTTGAGGGGAAAGCCAGGTTGATGGGGTGTTGAGATTTGGTGGTGTTGGGGTGTTGTTACTGGTGGAGGAGTCCAGGATGGAGAGGTACGAGAGGCTGGGGAGGGAGGCGTATGTGCCTGCTTTGTAGTGTTTTAGGATAGCGCGCGGCACTTGCTGGCCGATCACGTAGTTGTCGCCTTCGTAGGTCACGGCGTTAATGGAGTGGCCGTACATCCGTCCGAAGCCGGAGAGGGCATTGTAGCCATGGCCGCCGCAGGCTATGCGACATGTTTCGATGCCTTTGCCTGTAATTTCTGTGGCGTATACTTTTGCACCGACGGTTTGGAGGTGTAGATCTTCGAGCTGGGATGTGTCTCCTGTGCTGAGCATTGTTTTTGTGTATTCTTCGTAGGCTCGCATGATGTTTTGGCCTACGATTGCGACGGTGGTAGCTTGTGCTAGAAGGGGGAGGAGGCGATAGCGGACGCTGGCGTAGTCGAAGACTTTGGTCTCTTCGGTGGAGGAAGGGTTTCGGGTGTCCTTAAATTGTCTGCGGAAAGTGGTGTAGTGGTATGCTGTTACAACTGCTCGGACGAGGTCGTGGGCAGTAATTTCGGCCATCAATGCTCGCACCGTCACCATCGAACCATATGAATGCTTCTCGTTCTTTGGCTTGATGTAAGTCCCATCTGGTAAGACTTGTGCATCTCGCATGAACATCTGATTTCTCGGCACTCTCACATGGTGAAATTGTAGAGCTCCATTGTCTGTACCCAGCATTGCCTGGTACACCTTCGGTCCTAGCTCATGGATCTCAACACCTGGCATTAGCTTTTGCGTTTGCAAGTCCCTCAATTGGGTCAGGAACAAGTGATTGCCATAGTCTTTCCCGTCGATAATCAGCCTCGCAACAACAATGCCATGGGTCGCCCAGACACCAGTCGCACCTATCCAGTACTTCGTGCTACTCACTGTTGGGCTATTGATGACAAACTCATCGTTATCCTTGTCAAAAGTCGCTGTCGTTTCGATATTTCGAACATTACTCCCATGTCCGAGTTCAGTCTGACAATAACTGCCAAAAATCTCAAACCGCTCCGCTTTCGGTATCCAGATCGCTTTCTGCTCATCAGACATCTGCCGTTCAAGATTTGACATGAAGATACGGAATTGAGGCTGGATAGGCAGCATCCAATCAGTCATACGTATAGCATCGATGAGAGTTCGGTGAGGCCACTTCTTGGTAAGATAGATCCGGATCAGCTCCTGCGACTGACGAGCCGTGCGCTCCCAGGCTTCTTTTCGTGCGAGAGATGCATACACGATTTCACCTTTTGAGAACATGGGATTGCTCGACAGGGTTTCGAGGATTTCCTTTCTTCGATCAAATCTTTCGCGGCCACCCCAGAGGAACAAGCCCAATGGTGTCTCGACAGCATGTTTGGGTATGTGTCTTTGTGTTGACTGAGCCATGGTTGTGATGTCGTCCCTTCTCGTGAACGATTTCTTGATTCTCTGCTGTAGGTGATCTGGCTATGTTCTTCATAACAGGGTGCTCGTGTGGCTGGTCTGACTAGCATATCATTCATGCATCGTGTTCATTGTAGGTGGATTATCATCTCATTTCACGGCGTACTTCCGATCAACCAATCTTCTCGACGAAGGCGTGCGTACAAACTCAATCACGTCGGCGACTTCCCTAACAGGAAACCACCGATCACCTTTCCCCACAATCATGGGGAAGTCCTTGAATGCAGCAGCTCGGAGCACAACACGGCACGGGCAATTCGCGAATAGAGTTCGAGCGAGGAGCCTTGCCTCCCACGCCTCGGCTAGATGAGAGACACAAATATCGTAATGTGGTATGTAGACGCTGCGCTTATGAGTGTCTTGATGAAGAAGGAAAATAAAAGCAAAAATGGCACAAACAGATTTCAAATTCGTTACGGTCGAGAAAGCAGGCCAAGATAGCAACATTTACATAATCACCTTGAACAAACCCCCAGAGAACAGGCTCAATGCTGAGGCTTGTCAAGAGATAATTGGGGCGCTGAGAGTCGTGGTAAGTGCTCGACATCTGGTCGTTGAAGGGACTTTCCTGCACTGCATCTTCGACCTTCTTCATCAAAATGTCTGAATGCACGATAGATGCTAATTGATTTGTAGGAAAGAGCAGTAGGATCCGACGCAGAAGGCGCCGTGATTCTGAACTCCTTCTCCCAAAAGTTCTTCACCACCGGTCTCGATCTCGACGAACGGTTTGTCAATCCGCACTCGAGCAGCGATGGTTTCGTACGCACTTCAATCATGTGTCCATCACTCACACATCTCTAACATATTCTGCAGTACCCGCTCATCCACGCTCTTCTCGACTTCCCGCTTCCGACAATCTGTTGTATGACCGGACACGTATTTGGTGGCGCCTGTGTCGTCACGCTTGCTTGTGACTACCGTATCATGAACTCCCAACGTGGTTTCTTCCAGATGCCACCTGTCAACCTCGGATTGCATCACGATGGTATTGGTTCGTTACCTCGTCTGAAACTGGTGCCTCGTGTTGCACGGAAGGTATTGTTGGAAGCGCATAGGTTTACTGGTAAGGAAGCATTGGCAGATGGAATTGTGGATTGGATTGGTCCGTATGATGAATTGCGAGGGAAAGCGATTGAGATGGCGGAGCAGTGGAAGGGAAAGGCGAAGATGGGTGTGTATGGGTTGCTGCGCAATGAGCTTTGGGGTGCTGCGGCGGAATATTATGCCAGGAACAGTTATGTTCATCGCAGGAATACAGCGAAGGAACCGAAGATGAAGCTTTGAGACTGATGTAATGATGGAGCATTGTCTTAGAATCCAGGTTTTGTTTAACATTTTTTTTCCATTTACAGCTTGCTCTTGCTTGCTCTCCATATCTGAACACTGGCATCACCGGCTTTGGGAAAGTATTCTCCTATGAGCACCTTTTTCACCACCTTCCCTGTGGCATTCTTTTTGAGTTCCTTCACCACCCTCAACATGGTAGGCATTTTGTATCCTGCCAGAAGTGTCCTCAAGTCTTGTCGCAGCTTCTCAATCGAAAGTGTCTGTGGACCGTCTTCTTTGAGCACAATAGCAGCGGCCACCCTCTGTCCGAATTCTTCATCCTCAACCCCAACAACCATGACTTCCGAGACATAATCAAGTCCCAGTATTTCACGTTCAATGTCGAGTGCCGATATCTTGTAGCCGCCTGATTTGAGGATGTCCACGCTCGCTCTGCCTAAGATTCGGTACATATCTCCTTCCCTCCTTGCTATATCACCGGTCTTGAAGTATCCCTGGCTATTCACTGCATTCCTTGTTGCTTCCTCATCAAATAGGTACTTGGAGAACAAGACGGTATTTCGGATTAGGACCTCGCCTTCCTGCAAATCACCCTCAAAATCTTGATCGTGAGCTTCGTTCTCGAGCTGACCCAACATCATATCCACACCTGCTGATTTTCGTCCCACACTTCCATTAGGCACGTTCCTTAGGTAAGGTGTGACAGTGAACGTATTGCCAAATTCCGTGCCGCCATATCTGGTCATGATCTCTGTTCCATTTCTTAGTGTCTTCCATTTCTGACTTAATGGTGTAGGCAGCGCCGAGGTACCGCACAGCATTGTTCGTATTCGACGAGCACCTTGTACATACGGCTCCCGTTCAGTGTCTGGTAATTTTGCAATCTTTTTCTCATACGTTTGCATCAGTCTCATGTACATTGTTGGCACACCGGAAAAGAAAGTCAAGTCTCCCTGTTTTATCCGTTCCCATATCCATTCTGTGTCGAATCCACCGGATCGAAACTCAATGCACGCACCTGCAAACAGAAAGGGTAGCAGAGTCATTGTGATTCCCGTAGCATGATGCACAGGTAAGACGTGTAGCACCAAATCTCCTTCCCGCATGTCATATGCATCGGCGAAAATCGTTGCAACATCATAGAAGAACCCACGTCTCTTCACAGCTCCTTTTGGTGGACCGGTGGTTCCGGAAGTGAAGATGACAAGGCCAGATTTGTTTAAATCAATATATTCGTCAGACGAGATAATGAGCTCTCCTAGACGAAGGGGCGCCTGCATGAGATGTTGCTTGACTTGTATACACTGAAAACCAACGCTAGTAGATGCTGTCATGGCTGACTGAAGATCGCTGGCTAGCTTTGTACATTTATCAGCAGTGATAACACCAACTGATTTGCATTTGGTGGCGAAGTATGTAGCCTCTTTGACAGGTACATCAGGTGAGATGGGCACCATGACCGCACCTAAAGCCATCACAGCGAAGAATGCAACGGCAAACTCGTACCCACCTGGAACGAGTAAGTTAATGAAGACCTCCTCATCACGGTCAATCTTGGCAACGACCGTTGGGTCAAGAGTCTGGCGGAGGACGTTTCGAAAGTGGAGAACATCCGTGAGAAGTTGCAGATACGTTGCCTTGTAGCCAAAGGTAACATCGTTGACGGCAAGCAGGCTGGGTTTATGCGCGAGTCGAATGAGACGGTTCCAATAGTAGTAGTTAGGAAAGACATTGGGACCAGTGTGTTTCGGTGAAAAGCTGCATCTATCATCTTGTGGGAGAGACATGTCAACGTGCTTCAATCGGGAGTGAGGTTTGCGTTGAACATTAAATCAATACCATGAAGTCAAGGAACCAGCTTTAGATAGCTAGCACCACAATTGTTGGACTGTTGTCGGTTAATCGAAAGCAGCCACGGTTTTTGGAGTTAGCGTTAAGGTTGAACAATCAACTCCACGTCTTCATCCGGATTGTGGCTAGTTCGAGCTGCATTACATTGGTCCCAGGACGAGGAACTGATATCGAAAGGCTGTGTAGACCTCAGCAGCCCTCTGTGCTGTGTCAGTACCATTGCTTTGGGTTACCTCGGTCGAACACGGCGTACGAGCCATGCTGTCGGGTTTTTGTTGGTTGTCTTTCCATAAACGGAAATGACCGAAAACCTTCTCCGCATTCCGCCCTCCACAACTCCCAACACATGCACATTGAGTTACCCAGGTAGCCCCCAGAATGGGCATCTCCCTATATCGAACTAGGGGGCGAGGACCAATTACGGCAACCATGTTCTCGGTGGTGCGAACCTTTGATAAGAATGTAGGGGTTGGCAGGGTGTTGTTAACTTTTGTGGTTTGCCCTTGGCAGATGACCGGGAAGTATGACACGGATAAGTCGGGTAATTCCTCATGGAGTTACGGGGCATGACCTCGGGTGATCGATATTATTCTAGACCTTATGTCCTGCACAGATGCTTGAAGTAGTTCGTAGCTAGACAGTGTGCCATATTTCCTGATTAAACATTTGGTCTGTGATTGACTCTTCGGCTTGTGGACTGCAAACTATACGCGACGCCCGTCATGTCCAGCTTTTCGAGCAAACGCGCTGCTGTCGAGGCCGAAGGAGTGTTCATTGGGGGATGGTCCATCAAAAAGGCAACCGTACCTACCAAAGTTCACGGTCATATCGGTGAGTGAAGACGTTTTCTTTCCCGCAGCCGGCAGCTGATGACAATAGAATCGAGCCTTGACAAGGCTGAGCATGTCAGTGCTGTTCAAGATTGGAGCGATGCCGAAGAGAGAGCTCTCGTGCGAAAGCTAGATCTTCGAGTCCTACTGCCATGTTGCATTGTCTATTTCTTCGCGTAAGCAAGCCACTGCTCCTACGGGCAGATCAACTGCTGACATTTTCTTGCGCAGTTACCTGGACCGAGCCAATATGGGCTTCGCAGCCGTGATGCAGAGTGGGACGAAGGACAACATCCTCACTGGTTTGCACATGGAAGGTATAACGTTCAACTGGGTAGGCCGGTCACTTTGTCCAGCCAAGCTGCTGCTGACCCTATGTTGCAGGCTGTCTCGATCACATATTTTATGGTCACGATCTTGCTCCTGCCTTCGAACCTATTGATGAAGAAATTCTCCGGGAAACGATACTTTCCGATTATCATGTGTCTTTTCGGATTAGTGGTAGCATGCATCTCGTCGGTCAAAAGTACCTCAAGTATGCTTGCTGCTCGGTTCTTTCTTGGAGTCCCAGAAAGCGGTGTCGTTCCGGCATCAATCATGTATTTCTCGTTTTGGTACAAACCCAGTGAAAGAGCTTGGAGAATCGGTGTGTTCCATGCTGCTAACGCGCTCGCATCGGGCGTGGGGGGATTCCTTGCTATTGGTGTGTCCAAGGTACGATGGTCTCGTTCACAACTCTTCGTATGGTCTGGCTCACTCGATACAGATCAACGGCCATCTAGGGCTTGCAGGATGGCGATGGCTATTCATCATGTACGCAGACGCCTGGTCAATGTGTGATTTATTTTGCTGACTTTGTGCTAGCGAGGGTTGCATGCCAATTGCGATGTCCATCCCAGTGTACTTCTTACTTTTGACCTTTCCGGAAGACAGCAAGGCTCTGAATGAACGAGGTAAACACATACAATATCGCAAAGGCCACTTGCTGATTGATCCAGAGCGACACATTGCGATTAATCGCTTCGGACGAGGCGCGACGCGACAGACAGACATGACTTTTTCATGGCATGCCTTTTTCCAGGTCATGTCCAGACCGAGCACATACGTCTTTTTCGTATCTTACGTATGCTTACTCATTGTGGCTGTGGCTCTTGGCACATTCTTACCGGTGATACTCAAAAATGTAAGTAATTACGCCTGCTGGAATCTTCGCTAATTCGGCACAGTTTGCTGGCTTCGGGAACAACGAAAGCAATGCTTATAGCTCAGCCATATATTTCGTGTCCATTCCCATATATCTGGTGTGGTCATGGCATGGGGACTGGACTCGCGAGCGAATGTGGCACTATCTGTTCCCAGTCATATGTGCCATTCCCTGTTACGCCATCTGGACGCATGTGGCAAGCAATAAGAACTTCGGCGGTATCAAGCCCATAGGCTTGTATGGTCTAGCATTTCTAGGAAACCTGGTGCCAATTGCACAGCCAGCGGCTTTGGCCTACCGATCATCGACGCTATATGGAGCATCTGAGCAGGCAATCGGTGGAGCGACCGCCATTGCTTCTTTATCCATTGCAAGCATTATCGGTCCACAGGTGATTGTGTTCAGCTCAGCATTTGACTTGTACTGACGTTTTTGCAGATCTTTCCAATACCCGACAAGCCATGGTACCTACCAGGTTTCGCGACGGCTTGTGCCACCCTGGCATTTACTCTGATAGGTTTTGGCAGTTTGCCATTCTGGCTTCTCTGGGAGGCCCGCAGACGCAAGGCAAAGAACGGGCATGCAATGCCATTGAGAGCTCTTGAAGATGCGCAGCAGGCACACATTTCTGCTGCTGCAAAAGCAAAAGAGCGTGAGCAAGCCTTGAGGGAGGAGAAAATTGGTGGCGACCTCGAATCAGCGAGCCATGTCGAGCAGGTGGAAATGGAGAATTCCAAGAATTGAGAGTTGATATCGTTGCATGAGTAGCATCAAGAAAACGACAGGCGTTGCGTAGGATGGAATAAGTCAGTGCCACAGTATCCTGGTCCGGAATTGTACGACTGATAGCAAAATCGACTATGAGAAGCAGTCAAGTCGTCGGTGATGCTGTGGTATATGTCTTGTGAAGTACAATGACCTTCGTATATCTCCAGATAATGAGTTCCGGTAAAGATATGTTGTAGTATTATGTAGTATGCGGCACTAAACATGAGTTGCCACATCTCTTCGTGCGGAGGACTATCAAGCTGGAAAGTGCTGAAGTTCATCAATCCAATCACGCATCCAGATACTTTCTTGAAAGTGGGACCCGAATCGTGAGTCGAAGGTGCCTTGTACGTCGAAAACCTCATCGAAGCTGGTCACGTCACGTTGACAATGCACATCGTGCTGCCGGCACGGAGTATGAACATTAGTCATGCCATCAAGATCAGCCGTGACATCCGCTGCAATACCTTCATCTGTGGTATCCCTAGCATGGCGGATCGCGTTAGAAATGGCATCGAAGTTCTGAAGCGCCTGCGAGCCATAGATTCCGAGAGCTTCATAGGTCAACTGGGACTGAGACGGCTCGTGTGTTGCCGAAGTAGCAATATCAGTGGGGTGCAGGTTCCTGGAGGGAACGGTTTCAGGACCGTTGAGTGCTTCACGAATCGCCTTGACATTCCGCAAATTTGTGGCAGCCGATGGCCGTACAGTCCCTAAAGTAGCAAGTACAGACTCAATGGTGTCTAGCGCTTTGTTTGCTTCGTTGCGCAATGCTGGAATCCTAAGAGAAGATAGATGAGGTATCGCTGCTACGAGCAAGTACCAGGAGAACGCCGAGCCCAGGAAGCGGGTCTGCTCTCGAAGGGCAATTGCTTGAAAGATCCGGAAACTGAGATATGCAGCGGTGACACCGGCAGCATTCGACGGTTTCAGGGAGAACACCGACTGCGGTCGATGTAAAATTATCATGGTTGTCAATAACGGTATATGCAATTGTACTAACTCGAAGTCGTAGGGATGTTGCAGACCGGCATTGGTGCAAAGTTTCAGCTCTTCTGGGAATTCCCGAACATAATTGAGGAGGCGCTGCTCAACACCATGGCGAGCCTCTGCAGTTAATGGATTGCTGTTTACAAGCAGTTCGCACAGGTCGCACATTATCTCCGTGATACCAACATAAGAGACGAAAATCCGAGCTCGAGTACTGTTAGGATCCGGAAAATCATGAATTGAGGGTGGATCCATTGTAGAATCTGCAAGCCGAAGCAGCCGTGGCCGGCCATGGCATGAAGACATGATACTGTCCCGGACATACATTGTCCACCAGACTCGTCTTCGCAGGCCATAGTCGTGTCCACGTCGAGTGGGTTGTCGATGAAGTCCAATCTGCTGTGCGATGCCGAGAGCCGAACTCCACCAGAAGCGTGGAGTATCGACAGAAACATCCTTTGGCGCTGTGGGTGTGTAGTACTGAACGAGACACATGGCTGCGAGCAGGTTCATAGGATTTCTCTCGTATCCGGAATGAATCAACGATTTGACGCGATAGTAGTAAGTGTCACAGGTTGCTTTGTCGCACACATCAGGCCGCATCAGCGCACCGACTAGCATGATCGCCTGTAACGGTAGCAAGGAGGTTTTGGTTGAAAGGCCAGCTTGCGTATGGGATAGTATATCCACCACAGGCATCCAGGTCCAGCATTTCTCTTGGAATGCCTCGAAGAGACTTTGTCGAAGAGGCATATCAGGTAAGTCAAACGCGCCGTACAGTTCCAGCACCTGCATTTCTGTGAGCGACAGTCGATGCTGCTTGATATTCTTATCGACATGGGAATGGTCAATGTCAGGAAAATCGTTGCCCAGGATTGCCGACCTTGACAGATACGACGAGTTGTGAAACCTGTCAACAGGGGCTTCAGCCGTGTCTACATTTGTGCTTGGAGAGTTGACGAGAAAGTCTTGATAACTGACAAATAGAAGAGGAGCAGCCAAATCGATATCTCCGCCGTTTTCAAAGGCTGTAGTGACAGCTGTGGAAGCAGGAGTCGTGTGGGCATCAACAACTTGAGGTGCACGTTTGGCAGTCCTTCGGCCTCTTCTGGTCCCATCACTTCTGGTTTGTCTAAAGTCTAGCTCGATGTTGAGAGAAGTTGACCGACCAGGACTGGCCCGTTGGATCTCTTCAGCTTTACGCTTTCTTGCTCGTGGACGGCATTCGATGCCATGGTGCATGCAGTTGCCACATTTGAAATCACCAGGCGTAAGGTTACATTTGACCTTAGACTCATAGCATGCCTGACAGGCCCTTGGCTGAGACAGCTGACTCAGCGTCCGAGGATCAAACGTGTGGAAACTAGCCATTCGGTGAGGTTTTCATTCCTTGTGCTGTATGGAAAGATCTTCGGTGAAAAAGTGTCGTCACAAGACGAATTGGAATACATCGGCAGCGGACAAACAAGCAGCAATACAGATTGAAGATGGTAGGGTCCGAATTGGCGAGCCTTGTTCGATGGGATGTTCGTGTGGTAGATGACAGACATGTTGGTGATGGATTATGAAACCTAAACCTTGAGCGTCCTTGCCTCGGCTCAATTGAGTGGAGCCAATCGGAGTTCGTGTTCAGGTTTGATCGGAAGGTGATTTGTTTCTCCTTTGACTTAGGTCCATCAAGCACCACAGAAGAATTACCTCTAGCGACATGTCGCATCGACTGAAGATACTATGCCTCCACGGCTTCACCTCAAACGGTGCCGTTCACGCACATCAACTGCGCCGTGTTACCAAAGCGCTACCAGAATACGACTTTCTCTTTCCAGATGGTCCGCACAAAGTCGACATCCAATCACAGATGGATTTGAGCCAGCCAGAGAACAAGAAATGGTCCGAGATTGTGAACAATCTTTCCTCAAGTGGACACAGAGCATGGTACTTTGCTCGTGATACACCTGACATAGGAAAAGGGAAGGGTGAATTTGTCGGTTTGGAAACGAGCCTAGAATCAATCGGAAAGTTGATGAAGGAGGAAGGTCCAGTGCATGCTATTTGGGGTTTCAGTCAAGGTGCAGGTCTGACTGGAATGCTCTGTGCATTGTTGCAAGAAAGGCAGAGGGAGCACCAGTTACGTAAGCTGATGCCAAGCGATCTGGCTACGCCGCTGGCAGGTGTGATATTATCAGGTTTCAAGGCAAGGTTTGCTCAATATGATAGTGCTTGTGAAGGAGGAATCGACGTGCCGATCATGGTTGTAATCGGGGAAGGAGACTCCTTGGTGAGGAACGAAAGAAGCCAGGCGTTGACACACTTTTGCTCGCAGGTGAGGATTCTGACGCATGACGGCGGACATAATATTCCCAAAAACGAGTCAGATGTGGCACAGATCGTGGAATTCGTCAGGGAATATGTAGTCAGTGACAAAGAGTCCTCAAAGGAATGAGCATGTTCGTGCTTCACAGTTGCTTTGCCCTTCTCTGCAGTCGATTCGGTTGCCGCTGTGAAACCATTTCTGGCTTCCCTAGACATGTCATGATGGTTGAGACATCTGGCAATGTCATCATGCTAATGGCAGCGCGGTGCTTGCAGTCGGCTGTTGAGATGATAACACTTGCTATACTCTTCGTCCTTATCAGCGGTTGTTGATGCTATTACACGAGTTGTTGGCCTCGTTTCACGGTCGTCCACATTTCTAGGCCGAGGCCAATCTGAGCTTGAGCTTCAATCCATTCACAGGCTTGGTCGTTACAGTGCCACCAACCACCACCTCTTTCTCTGGCTCCGCCATCTCAATTTCAAATTTTCGAACCAGCCCAGCAACAGCACACTTCAATTCAGCCTTTGCAAAATCCCGTCCGATACACGATCGAGGCCCATGTAAGAAAGTGATTTCGGAGAAATTGCTATCTGCACCTCCATGCTTGTTCAACCGTCCGTCTGTTATCCATCTGTCTGGACAAAACTCTTCACCACTCGCCCAGTTTCGAGGATGCCTGTTGATCGCATATGGCACGAGCAGCGCCGTAGTTCCTTTTGGTATCTTTACTCCTGCCATCACTGTATCACATTGCGCCTCGCGAATGGTCAGTGGTACTGTCGGAAAGAGCCGAAACACTTCTTCGCAAACACCATTGAGCATCGGCAAGTTGTCCAGAGTTGATACCAGTGGAGTACAACCGTCGATCAAATTGGTCTTAATTTCCTCTCTTAATCGATTCTGGATGTCTGGGTGGCGTGCAAGCAAGTATGTGCACCATGTCAATGCACTCGCCGTAGTCTCATGACCTGCAGCAAGAAACGTGAGCATCTGATCAATCGTCTCATCGTCACTGAAAATTCCACTTTGAATTATGTATTTCAGGATGTCATCCTCCTTGCCTTCCTCAACCTGCTTCATCACGTCGTGCTTCTCCTGGAGTATCGTCCGACAAAGATGTCGTAGCTTTGAACACTGATCTCTGATCAGCTCATTCGCGCGTACCGGGAGCCTGGTCGCGATCCACTGCGGCAAAAACAAGTTGCTCACCATGAATGAGACCAACTGAGGACTTGGGTCGAGTATCTCTCCAAACGCCTCGGCCACAGGGTCATGCTCACTCGTCAAAGTGCCAAAATCTCGACTGAGCGCCGCTGGTCCAATGATGTCAAGAGTCAGGCGTGATGCCCAGTGTGAGAACTCAATTACCTCTCCCTTTTTCTCAAGCTGTTCGAGAAGAATCTGGGTTTTATCCCACATCAGCGAATGAAGCTTGCGAATGTTTCGAATGTTGAATGCTGGTGTCAACGCCTTACGTTGCTTGCGATGTGCATCGCCCTCAGACATTATCAGACCAAAGCCGATTACCCGGCCAAGGAATGCTCGGATGCCGAAAGGCTTCTCCCAATGGTAGCTGTTAGTAGAGAGAATGTCTCGCAACGCATCTGAACTCGCAGGGAACAGTACTCGGCGGCCTAGTGGCGTGCTCATAACAACGGCGTCGGCATCTGGGTATTGTTGAAACCAGGTCAGGGGCGTCTTCCCTCGAGGGCGCTCTGCCACGACAATTGTGGTTGGAACAAGCGGGAAAATTCTCAGAGGACTGCGGAAAAGCGGGTAGACTACTACACGGTCGAGGAAATATGTCAGAAGGGCTGTACTGATACAGAAAGCCCAGATATGGTTAGTGAGGAAGTTAGGTAGAGCATGATGAAGAACGAAGGCGAGGAGTCGTAGAGCACATGCTCCGGCCGTTGCCTGCAAGACGGTAATGGACATTTTGTGTCACCTTTGATAGCATGAGAAAGGTGATCGTGATAGAGTGGTGTTCAGTGTCTGCTGGTAGCCATAATATTGTGTAAGTACGTGATCAGCAAGCTACCATTCGTACCCAGCAGGCTACAGTGGTATCATCGAATATGAAACAGGCACGAAGTCTGATCGACGATGATCACGTTAGCAAGTGATATGATGTTTTGTTGTTGTAAGCATAGAGATGAAGAGAATGATGAAGATGGAAACAACGACAGCCACTCGCGCCACTATCATAGAGAGGCCTCAGTTTTGCTATGTTTGCATTTCGGCGAAGCTGCCGAGGCTGCCACTCTTTGCCACGAACCAGCCGCCTATCTTATCATGTGTTCCTCAAGCCAAAGACGTCCACTTTGAACAGCTGTAGGATGTCTTGAAGGGGTAAGGTCCATACACTAAAGAGGAGAATTAGATTGACGTGGGATCCTGATCTGCAGCTATCAGAAAGGTTTGGGGAGCGAAACCGAGCCTTACTGAGCGCAAGTCGTGTCATGGAATAAAAAGCTATCACAACGAAAAAGTTTCACATTGGTAGCACAGAACGGGCCGATTTGGATACGGATTATATCTAGGCTCATGGCAGTCTTGATATAATAGTCCCAGCACTGGTGACACTGTTGGTAATGACCTTTTGCAAGTTTCGTTGTACCATTCTCGTCGTCCTTGTTGCTGTGAAGTAAGACGTCTGAAAGCATGAGTTTGATGGCAAGACTTCGAGATGTTACACCACGGAGTCGAATTGGGCCTCTGAAGCGATTTCAAAACTTCTCTCTAGCCACTATCTGATGTAATGCTATGATGATGCAAGGCAACCCGTTCTCACTTCACGACCGTCCAGAGTGTTTTGTGTCGATCAACTCATGCATGTTGAAAATAAGTAGCATCATACGACAAGGTGAGGTCACCGACTTGGTTGACTCTGATCTAGTCACTCATCACGACCTTTTCACATAATTCGTTACCACATGCTGTTCGCACACTGACGCTGATAATAGTCTGTCGAGAGACGGACCTCGATAAGTTTCCGGAACTCCAGTAAAAAGCCCACAACACGCCTTACTCCTTCCCACCCTGAACAGCACTCAGTTCCTCCTGCTCCAACTTCCTTTCCCCCGCCGCAATCCCCAAAATAATCCGGTTCCTCACCCACACCGGCAGCGCCCCAATCAGCCCAAACTGCAGCGCATGCGGCCAATAAGGCCACGCAGCCTCCCTCCCACAACCCACAACATCCAACGCGCTCCTCGCCAACGCCCTCGAACTCGGCACCAAGAAACTCGTCTCTCGGCGTGCAGAATTACTCTGCACCATACCGACTTGCAAGTGCAGGACTTCGATGTTGGTGTTTTCGGCGCGCAATTCGAGATTCAGGCTGCGGGACCAGGTTTGGGTGTAGGACTTTGTGCCGGCGAGGACGGATATGTACGGGCATGAGAAGTCGGAGGCGCCGCTGCCTACGTTGAGGATTAGGGAGGGTTGGTGGAGGGTTAGGTGGGGGAGGAGGAGGCGTGTTATTTCGGTGGGAAAGAGGGCGTTTGTGTTAATCAGGTGGGTTATGTCGGATAATGATCTGTGGATTAGAGGAGACCAGAGAGGGGTGGGAGTGCTGCCGACGTTGTTGATTAGGATGCGGAGGGGGATGTCGGCGACGGATTTGTTGATGAGGTCGAGGGCGGTGGTGTTTGAGACATCGGTGTTGGCGTCGAGGATCAGGAGTCGTATTTGGATGTTTGGGTATCGATTGAGGAGTTCGGTTTGAACGGTTTGGAGTTTTTGCGAGTTGCGGCCGTGGAGGACGACGTTTATGCCACGGGAGCAGAGTTCTTGGGCGAAGCCTTTGCCTATGCCGTCTGAGGCACCTGTTATCAGGGCCCAGATTTGGTCTCGGTTGCTGGAAGACCTAATGTATCTACTTAATGTGTTTCCTCGATATAGATATATGCGACAGAAGTTGGCGAAACCTAATGCTTGTCGAAAAGCCCAGAGACCGCCAACAGCCGCGAAAATGCTCAGCACGGGATTTGCTTTCCATTCCGCATTGTGGTAGAAATCCATTAAAGCATTCAGGATATTCGCCACTACGACACTGTCGTCGATCATTCTTGTGCTGTTTCTACACGACTGACCAGGCAATAATTAAAAAGGGTATAGGTGGGTAGGCGGATAGACGTATGTCGTTTTTTGGTCAACGTGTAGGGAATTCAGTCAGCTGGCGACTGACGTTCCATTGTAAGGAGGAGCGAGAAGGCAATAGGGAAGACTGAAGGCGACACAAGTCACTATATGAACACATCAATAGTTTCCCAGTAGGTTGTTCCTCCCTGGAAGGTGGAAGCGTCACTTCCGAAGTGGTTTAGATCCCGCACGATTCTACGCGCAAGTGGATTTCGATGTTCCCCGGGGGCCAATCGGAGAAGGGATCCAGCGTTCAGCACACCTTATGGCTCCGTATAGTAGACAAACGATCATGCTCGATGTCATATCGTGTTGATACGTGCGTATAGGAGCGATGACAGGCTTGGAGCATCAAGGTTGCAAAATATTGCGAAAAGAGGATGTTGGACCACGAAACCGTTGCTTGGACTAAGGTCCGCACCGTGAGAATGTTCGTGTTAAACTGCTTCCAAATCACGACACTGAGGTCTGTTCCAGGAAGACCATGTTTGAACCCGTTGTTTACGCATCATTCAGGACTGTGATGACGAAGGCACTTGAGAAGGAGTTCTCCAGTCAAGCATGTGTAACGAATTGATGTGCACCATTACTGCTTCCGCTACCCGTGGATCTCCGAGTGGATGTTTTAGGACTCGAAGTGCTGTCCGGGTGTAAATTGTGATTCCTGAGTACTGTCCTGTCATACTGACTTACCATACCGCATTGTGGACAGCCTAACATCTCGCTTTTACCTTCATCCCATAAACAGCGTTGACCAAAACAGTGCTATCAATTCAAACCAGTTCAAGCCTTAGGCATATCCACTCCCCAGGGGAATTCTTTTCCATTGGCCTTCATCTTTTCCGCGGCGTTCTGAGCATCGACATAAAACTGAGCCACCTGTTTCTGCATCTCATCCATATCAGTGACGTTGTCGAGGTACGTCCACTCTGCATGTTGCCACTCTTCATCTCCTTTGGCGTCCGCCCACTCTCCAAGGTTAGCTCCAGTCAAATATTTGTTGGTCGGTTTCATGAACCATTCTGGAATCCAAACAGTGGGTTTATCCGCCGTCTGTCGTAAATAACCCCAAGATTTATAGGTGGGGTCCTGTGTTCGCTTGAAACCCTCAAGTGCTTTTGATCGGTACTCCTTGCCACCTTCGGCATTTTTCATGGTTTTGTAACGCCACCAGACTGCTGGATGTATGAATTCGTTGGTTTTCCCGAGCTTGAGCAACGGCTTCCCGTCTTCTCTGGACCGATCGATGCAACAGCCAGGAGTTCGTTCCTTTGGGTCGCCCATGAGTTTGTACATCAATGTATAGCTGTCCTGGACTTCCTGAATTCCCCACCGGATTGGCTTGCCACCAACGCCGCCCGATGTGGTTGGAGGATCTTTGATGTACTCCGGTGACAGAGGAACCATCTCGATTTCCTTAGATAAGCCCAGTGTCTTCTTACCACCATCCCAAATACGGTGTCCCCATCCAGTAATTGTTTCCTCCGCGTTCTCGACCATGGATTTTTTGACCAAGCCACCATATTCCTGCTCTTCCTCCTTCGTCATATGGTCCTTCATGCCATCGTAAAGCGCTTCTTCCTGAATGACTCGCTCTTGGTATTTGGGAATCTCCTCATTCCAGGTCCATGGTTCGAAGGCAAGGTATGGCCCGAGTTGCTGCACCATCCATGCAAAAGTGACATTGGAAAGGCCTAGCTGCTGTTAGAGAGGACAAGCACGGATAAGAATGTCGTACCTTCAGCATCTCTGCTATCTGCATCACTGCCACCACCAATATTGATGTGAACACCAGGAAACCAGACCTGATACAAATCAGGCTTGTGTTTTGCTTGGAAGTCAGCGATTTGCTTGTCTACAGTAGCTCGATGGGCCTTGAGTTCTGGCCAATCGCCAGCATCCTTGGCAATAGCCGATTCCTCCTCTTGCAGAGCGTCTTCGTTAGGGATGTACCAGAGTGTTGGAGTGAAGGGCTCTCGACAACGTCACTGATAT
>Ga0181465_100120_pt1 | contig 23092 bp, 18 predicted proteins | sample InSIn3gowninarea_FD_119076 | JGI IMG/M metagenome (GOLD analysis project Ga0181465, IMG submission 119076) | Clean room microbial communities from NASA Spacecraft Assembly Facility at Jet Propulsion Laboratory, Pasadena, California, USA -... ... | reverse complement strand
GCTCGACTGATAAGGACCTTTAGGTGCTCGACCATAAGGTCCGGAGGCGCTCGACCATAGCCCCCCCACCCAATAAGTAAATTGAATGCGTTAGCATGCTCGACTGTTAAGGCCGCCATCACCTTTAGGTGCTCGACTGTTAAGGCCGCCATCGAGACCCCCCCACCCAATAAGTAAATTGAATGCGCAAGCAGGCTCGACTGGCCGCCATCACCTTTAGGTGCTCGACTGATAAGGCCGCCATCGAGAGGAGAGGAGAGGATGCGGAGCACGCCCTTTTTTTTACTTATTTGCCCCTCAAATAAGTAAAAAAAAAAGAAGTAAATTGAATTTCTTCCATAAAGCGTAGATAGAGGATTGGTTCCAGAAGGCGTGCAGATCTCGTCAGGCTAACACCACTGCTCCTAGACCTACTACTGATAAGGCGGCTATCATTTGCCCTATCCGGCCATACATCATAGGGTAGTTCAAGGGGTCCTTGGAAGACTGGGATATTCTCATCGTTGGAACTATCTGGCTAACGCTCATGTACTCCTAACCTGTATAGATATGGTACCCTAAGTTACGTACGTTGCTATCTAGCCCCCCTTGCTCCGTATATTGAATATGCTCCCTTCGCTGTCTGCTATAGTAGGTAGTAGGTGCTGCTGCTTTCACTGGATCACTTGCATTAACTGGATCATTCACTGGTTTCGGATCAACTAGGTAAACCGTCTTTGGTCCCTTCGCTGAAAGCGCTTCTGGTGCATCTGTATCTCGATCAGGAACATCCGGAACAGAATCACGATCTCAAGTACCCCCACCCTCGGGTCATGAGCCGGCTTAAGCCCTAAAGTTCCTTCGCTTCCTTATAGCCTTCCACCAACAGCAGATTCGTGTGCAGCTTCTTCCTTTGGTGCCTAGTCTATAGGTCCAATCTCATCTGCTAGCGCTTATTCCTTGCTTGGTCTGGACACATTCATCGATTTCTTTTCATTGTTCTCTGGCTATGGGCATCGGTCCACATGAATCAGAATGCTTGAAGGGGAATGCAAGCCGAGGGGATGAAATATCTCTCTTAAGGCCGGATACCACGACAAACCAATACTGGAGCAAATCATGTCGTATAGCAATGTTCGAAATCGCTTCTGTGTGGTTCATTCTAAGTAGCTAACGGAAAAGGCATAACAAGCAAGTCAGCTGCTTTCGGTCTCGGTCCAAGGCATTCTCTCAAGTAGCAAAGGCAAGACGTAAAAGCAGGAATAAAGGTTGCTAGTTAGCGCTCCGTGGGAACATCTATCGATTCCGCTATCGGGAAAGTCAGTCCGGGTGAGCTCTATGTGGATCCGGCTCCTCATCTAACTTCACTCACTTGAAAGTTTTCAATAGGTAGGAACTCAAGTTTAGCTAAGGCATTCATGAGCTTACCTGTAACCCGTAACTGGACTGACCTCGCCTAAGAACTTGAGATGCTGGGGGTATTTTTCCCATTGACTTGTTTGACTAAAGGAAGGTGATGGGTTGCCAGTAGCTTCCCTTGCCGGTTCAGGAACGACGAAACGCCCGTTAGCCTGCAAAAAGATGGAAATTCGATTGCTTTGGTTAGCTCGGATCTCATTCAGAAGACTTCAAATCGGTTGACTCGCCAACACATGCTTACTATCGGGTTCTTGAAGGGTTATGGGATTAGGCTATCGTCGGCTCGGATAGGGAATAGAGAGGGAGAGGCTTCGGTTACAGGGATTCGACCCATTTCTATTATAGGAAGATTTCCGGTTCATGGCTTTGTCAGAGCTTTCTATCGTTCCCCTAGCTTTATGGTTCCGTTCCGTCAGGTTCTCGCGTCCCTGTGCCCAGGGCGAGTTCGGTTCGAGTCTTCATCGATTGGGCGGCTCTTGGTTTCAAAGGAATAGCCCTAACTAAAGTGAAAGTGACTCCATAGCCCTCGACGGGGGGGTGAGACCTTGATCAAATTCGTTTGAATCGTCGCTAGGTTTAGGACCTTCTTAGCAATTCTTATTCATTTCTCGATCCTGTCTTCGTAGGGCGTTAGAACGTACTCTGACTCCCACGGGGAAGCGACGTTGAGCGATCGAACAACCTCAAGTCAGGAATCCCATTTGAACTAGATCGACGGATGATCAAAGACCCTGCTTCTACTACCGAGTCTACTCCTTCTGCTTGTCATTCTAGTGCTGGTCTCAGACCTTATTCTCGCGCAAAGCCGGACCTTATGTTAGTCAAGAAGACTTTCTTTTAGGTGGCTGACTTAGCCTTTAAACTCATCTCTTTGACCCAGCTGTCCCGATGATAGAAGTCGAGATCTAAGACCTGCTGGGTTGGTTGGCAGCACCCGGAAATGCTTTAAGTGTATTTGTTGAAGTCCGGACAGACAGACAGACCTACTTCCCCTTTCTGCCCATTCACCTAGTGGTCAAGCGGCATGAATCCTAGCTTGATTGCTTCTTCGATGGGGTTAAGAATCAATGCTATGCTCTGATCCTGACTATCAGACATAATCGAATGTGAATCAATGAAAGTAGATGCCAGTTCCATTGCTTTGCCCCTTTCTATTCTGTTACGCTCATCTACCTCAGGTCGAGCTGCTGGAAAAAAATCAAGGTGCGAAGCCGCTTGTCCCTCCGGGGGCAAGGAAGTTGATCCGGGCTAGAAGGTCTAGTTGTTCCGGTGGGAAACTATAAGAATGAATTAAGAACCACCTCTAAGCTATCTTACCTGCCTCACTATAGCCTTCCCCCCCTACAAGCTATCTCCCCTGCCTCCCTCCCTCTTTCTTTATTCGAGCCGAGCCAGCTAGATGCACGCGAGTCTGATGCTTAACACATGCAAGTCAAACCTGACTGACTTTGATTTCACTTGAACTCGTAGTTGAATGAAAAAATCGATCTGGTTCTAGAGAGGACAGAGAAGGAAGCCCACGGCCCAAAGGTGCTCTTTCAGCCCCAGAGTACTTCAAATCCAATCTGAACTGATTCAAAGTGTGATGAGAATTCAGATACGAGGGAAAAAACAGAAAGAAAACTGCTGTCTTTTTCAAGAAAGCCATGATTCTCTATGAAAAAAGAAAAGACATATATTCCGGCCTCTCCTCTTTCTTTTTATTGGCTGGCTGGCTGGTACGGCTGGATTGGATGGATCGCTGCCTGGCTGGCTTTGTATGACTGTTTGTCTTCAGGTTCCAATGGTTCTCAAGCTCCTTGACTTTAGGTTTCTAATAAGAGAGGATAAAAAATAGAAAATGAGATCTATCCCTCTCTAAGCTCGGTCATTCCTTCCTAAAGTCAGGACTGGTACAATTTCCTTTCCTGTCTTTGAGGCAGTCCCCCCGAGGTTTCTTTCCCTTGTATCTAGGTATCTAAGTATCGAGGTAGTTCCTAATTTTGAGCTAAGCTGAGCTCCGAAGTCGTGGATTCCTTCCGACTGGGCTAAGTTATTCCCTTTCTATTAGGCAGTTTGAAGCTAGATGTGAATGCCGCCTATCTGCTATTAGTAAGCTATCCTAGTTGCTATTATTAAGTAGGAAGCTCTGGAGCGGGAAGATCAGTATTGAATTAAAGTAAGGAAACAAGCAAGGGAAATCGTAATCGTACTGAATCTATAAAGAAGGAAATCGTGTACTGATTTGATTGTGCCAGCCCTTTCCCGATTCCTGATGCTACCCTTACCTTAGCAGTGATACAATACAGGAAGGGAGAGATCTTATTTCAAAGAAGAGAACCGTAGCTCACGGAAAAGATTAAGGACGGTGTATTCGTGGACAGATAGCCCGAGCTAAAAGGAAAGCACTGGAAAAGGGAGGAAATTGATCAAAGTTAAGGCTTGATAAGTACAAGGAGCAGGGAAGGCTACTGCTACTGCGACAGATGGTTGACTAATGCTCCTACCGTTACAGATAGAAATTCGCTAACAGGCGATTGCCTGCCCATGCTATAACCATGCTACCTTCCTTTACCTTCCTATAAGCCGGCTAACTAAGGCCTACGGACTGATTACCGGTATACAAATACTTAAGGGCAGGAGACAGAAGGCAGAAGAGGGAAAGTCGCTCTATTTACAATTACAAAAAAGAATTTAGGCACATCCTTTTCCACAGTTACAGAAGCCTTTGCCGCAGATGACCGCTTTCACATATTAGCCCGGATTACGCTTTCAAATCAATAGTTCATTGACCTGATCTTTTAACAAGCCTTGTTACTACAGCTTGTTACTAAAGAAAGAATGCCATACTATCGAACTATAGGCGAAATGAAGCAAGCAAGGGAAGAGTTCCGACAAAGCGATTGATCCAGTTGAGACCGATAGATAGAGTACGGGACAGGACCAATACTAACAGGGAACGTAGGACATTTATTTACAGGAATCGCTAGACAGAACTAAGACAAAACGAAAAGCTAGAAGAAATATGACCGGGGACCGGGAATGGCGTAGGAGTTAGCGGGCTTACAAGGCAGATCGGGAGAACCGGGGGGGGGAAGACGATAAAACGAAGATGATAGCTTCAGCAGCTTCCTCTTGCGTCTTCTCCTTAGATATACCATCTAAGCTAGCTAAGCCTGGTATTCTATCTGTAGGCGGGGAAATGGAATTCTTTCTTTATTTATTGATAAATGCTCCTAGGGCCTCTTTCTCATGAGCAAGCGAGGTAGAGCTCCGTCTATAGCTAGAGGAGCTCGAGTAAGCGCAGGGCCTAAAGGAGGGGCAGAAGGCAGTGAACTCCTCCCAAGGAGCTCCCCCGTAGCCCCTAAATATCGTAGGGGGAGTGCCATTTGGAGGAAGAGAAGGCAATGAAGGACCGACAGAGCGAAGCGCGGGAAGGGCTTCGGTTATAGCTAGAGAAGCCCGAGCGGAGCGCAGCGAATTCGTAAAGAGGTAAGCAGTTCTCGAAGTAATGTTTTTTCCTGCCTAACCTAATTGTGTGTGAGCAATCAATCGTGACAAGTCGACCGATCCATAATGAAAGCACCTGTAGATAGAAGCCGTTTGTCGCTTCTTTTTTCGGAATGCACTGAAAAGCTCAACGCGCTTGTATCTAGGTCGGGGGTAATGAAACTGTATAAGCAAGGCTCGGGATATGGTTCTCTTATGGGGAATAGGCTGAAACAGCAACAGGCAACCAAGACTTATGAAGTGCGTTCAGGCTCACTTTAATCAACAACTGAAAGAGTAATGTTTCTACTTATTCCATCCTTACTGTTACTATAACCGCTAATAGAATAGATCCATGGGGTTAGGATTTTTTAGAAGTAACTAAAGGGTAACCACTAAAGGGTTAAGCTGGCTCAGAAGAAAGTCTAGTGGGGCATGGTTTAGAAGGTGGGTTACCTGCTCGTAAGAGGCAGTCTAACTTAGTTAGAGGAAAGCTTGCTCATCAGAAGGATAAGCAAGGTTTTATGAATTCTCCTAGCAAGGCTTATAAGATAAAGCTAAGCGAAAGCAAACAGGGGAGCCCCTTTGTAATGGTTTGAAGGTTTGGTGTTCAGTCCGCCATTCCAAGGTAAATGCCTGGCTATTCAAGCTAGCGTGGTAACGAGACGGTGAGTGAAAGTGAATCGGTTAACGAGACTGAGGAAGATGCCTAGCTAGTTTTGAACCAGAGCAGGGAAGTGAAATAGCTAAATCGGAAGTTAAGCCCTCGATTAGCAAAGAGCTCCCCCAACGAGCTCTCTCCGTTCTATCCAATAGACTATTTGCTAAAGTTCAAAGGCCAGTTTGAAGAAGGTCCAATGTCGTCCAGACATGCGAAGTAAGTGAAACTGCCGTTCCAAAGCTTTCTAGAGGTGCCTATAAGGAAGTGGAAATAAATAGGATAACCTGATTCCAGCCGTAGTTTATTGGCTGTTAGGTCGGTGAAACTGTCCCTGTAGCTAAAGTAAAGCCAGTAGTTCGAGTTCGCGTTCTAGTTCTATTTTTGTAGACCTAACAAACTCTCTACGTTCGTACCTGCAGCTAACAAGTCAGAAGTGTCCCCTGAGTCCGAGTTAGCTGTTCTAGTTCAGGACAGTATGGGACCTGTTGCTTAGGGCTTTGGAAGCGAGCAACCAACCCGGCAGAAGTAGATCGGAAGTTTCCTGTTTGACAAAGGGGCGCGTTAGCGGCGTAAGAGTAAGTAAGTAAACAGATCAGGTGTAGCGGGCAAACACGGGTGTAGCGATAGAGCGGTTTAGTTTACGATTCTATTCAAACAGGCTATTGCGCTTAAGTCAATCCCTCGTATCGGCCGGCTGTCTTATGACGGGAGACACAACAAGTAGGTGCGAAGCCTTTCAAAGCCCAAACAAGCTTTTTGGTTATTCAGTCAGATTCAGATCGGTGGGAATCTGGTACGAGCAAGCGTTGAGTAAAAGCTCTTAAGAAAGAAAAAGTAGGGTCGGTTTCAAGTCTTTCAAGTATAGAATCTAAATGGATTAACCCTGTCCTACTTCAAGTTGACTACTGGAAGTTTAGATAAAGGTTTTGATCCCATCCCTAGCTAGCTCTATATTAATAAAAGGTAGTCACAGAGGGTCTGGTACTGACCTCCAACCGAAGAAGGAGATAGTTCCCGCCCCAGGTTTTGGGGGATCGCCTTTTTGCTTTTGCTTCTTTCTCCGCTCCGGAGCTAGGGGAATATATAAGTGCGGATCCGGGGACTCTCTCCGAAGGCCAACTTATTTCGTTAGACAATCAGTTATGTACGATTCAACGGCCATTCATGGAGCCGAGGTAAGCGCTGAAATCCCTTTCTGCCTTCTTTTCTTGTTCCCCCCCGTAACCCAAGGGGTAAATTCGAGGAAGGCATGCCACACTAGGAACAGTTTGTAGATAAGAAGTATTGTCAACTAGAGGGAAAGCTCTATCAACTCCTTATCCCACTCATTACACTCTTGACCTGGAAAATCCCCCTTGGAATACCTTATAGAGCTGGGCAGGCAATCGGTTTGATTATCAGCTGCTCTCCGCCCATCAGCGAATGCGAGCCCTGCGAGCTGCGAGTGGAGAGAACGAGCGCTTGCTCGACGTATCCTTTGTTTCCGACTTCGTAGCTCAGTCAGACTTCAATTCCATTAAAGACATATCTAAAAAGAGAATCTAAAGTCTTGTTTGATAATCCAGCTTTCGAGCCGCTTTGGCTTTTCTTCTTTCGAGCCTTTCCTGCCCCCCTCAAATCTTTAGGCTTCATTTCCTTGCTTGAGCTTGAGAGTCACTATTCTTTCCTAACTTGAGGGGTCGTCTAGCCTGCCCTTACCTTCCTTTTAGCCTGGAACTGATGAATTCACTCTTTAACGAGAGGCGGAACCCATAACCTATTTATACGATCGGATAAGAAAGAAGATCCTCCAAGGACTGAGGAACGCAAAATGAAGGATAGGAAAGAGAGCACCGGGAACGGAAAGGAAAAGAAAAGGGGCCGTCGTTGGTGCGTAAGAGAGCTTTCCTCTCATCCAGCTTACCATACAAAGAACTACCATAATTTCGAAGCTGACCTTTTCTTTGGGTAGCCCGCTTTTCAATTGAATCAACATCAATAGGACCTACCTTCACTCAAGATCTCAGGACCTCAATGACTTTTGGGCTATATTATATATGCATTTATGCAGTCAAAGTGTACAGGAGTCTCATTATCCCTTTGACTAGGTCCTTACCTGCTTAGTGCGGAAGAGGGAAAATGCCCATATCCTACAGCAAGCATCGTTAGTGCTGGGGTGCCCCTAAGGGTGATCCAGTACGTACCTTACGATTCCTTCTGTAATGGCATCGAACTTACTTTCTTTCAATCCCTAATGTTCTTAGCCCAAACGTTTCTTCCTTATAGAACCTAAGTGATAACCACTCTGAGGGACGGGGTATAAGTCTGACGGATGAGAAGCGATGATGAGAAGCTAAGGTAATTGGATCGAACTCATTTGGATAGATCTCCTTCTCATTTGGAAGGGGAAGCTCAGCAGGACACCTCATGGCCAGAAAGAAAAGCAGTAGGCAAGCTCTCGAACTCTCTCCTTGAAAGCCAGTAAGTATGAGGCAAGCATGCATTCTCACTCTCTCCAGCTAAAGAGGGTACGACTCTTTGGTACGAAGGGAAGACTAACTCTCTCCTTTAGTCCTTAAGGCTCTGCCCTAACTCTCTCCTTGAGTCTTGAAAGAAAATATCCCGCTGTCTTCCCACATGAGAAGCACGGATGAGAAGCTTGGACGGATGAGAAGCACATATGAAGTCGGGGTACAACTTTTGTTTGACCTTGCCTCCCTGAAAAGAAAATATCCTACAGGTACGATTCTTTGGTACGAATCGAGTTGGTACAAATCGAGAGCGAGAGGGTACGATTCTATCGAGTTGGTACGAATCGACGGATACCGCTTTCAGAGTCACCTCCACGGATAAGAGCGTAATGTCTCTCCTTGGGACGATTTGATCAAGTACGATTCTATTCACTTTATCCCGCATGCCCAGTCACTCTATCCCGCCCAGTCACTCTCTCCAGCTCTGAATGAGGGAAGTTATAACCATCAATGGGTCAACTTTTGATTCCCCTCAATTCTAGTTTAGGAAAGATCGATAAGAACTCTTTTGGAATAACTCATCTCGTACTCCTACTCCTACTCTATCGACGAGAATAACTCATCTCGAACTACTCCTACTCCATCGACGAGAATAACTCATCCCGCCAAGAGCATGGGTGAGGAGCCATTAGCGCGGGTGAGAAGCCATCCCACCAAGACCTTCCCACCAAGACACCTAAGCGTGGGTGAGGAGCCATTCCAAGCCTAAGGGTCGAATCGAATAGGTGCGTAAGCTGTAGGAATAGGTGCGTAAGCTTGCCTTCTTACTTGCCTTTAGACTTACTAAGTCTTATTTATTGCGAGGTTCCTATTTAGGCATTTGACAGAATCCCAAGTCTCTTCTACTGGATTGGAAAAGGAAGCCAATCGAAGTCAGTCCGCAAGGTTTGGATTTGGTATATCGATCTGCTTCTTTCCTTGCTTGGAGAGGTACGTTAAGTGACTCGACCACTATTTACCCACCCACCCCAATCCCCCAGGCCCGGTAGGGTGAGGGTGAGCCTGTCGAACTCTCGACCTATGCCCCCCCACCCAATAAGTAAAATGAAAGCGAACTCTCGACTATAAGGCCGCCATCGACTCACTCATTCCGATGCCCCCCCACCCAATAAGTAAATTGAACCGGCAGGATGCGTAAGCATGCTCGACTGTTAAGGCCGCCATCGGCTCGACTGATAAGGACCCTTTAGGGGGCTCGACTGATAAGGATGCGCAAGCAGGCTCGACTGTTTTGGTTACTTATTTGAGAGGGGCAATAAGTAAACCCTAACCTTTAGGTGCTCGACCACCGCCTTTTAGTTACTTATTTGCCCCTCAAATAAGTCAAAAAAAAAAGAAGTAAATTGAATGCGCAAGCAGGCTCGACTGTTTTGGTTACTTATTTGAGAGGGGCAATAAGTAAACCCTAACCTTTAGGTGCTCGACCATAAGGACCTTTAGGTGCTCGACTGATAAGGACCTTTAGGTGCTCGACCATAAGGGATTTATCGCTCGACCATAAGGGCCGCCATCGCCGCCATCAGAGGATGCGTTAGCATGCTCGACTGTTAAGGCCGCCATCACCTTTAGGTGCTCGACCACCGCCTTTTAGTTACTTATTTGCCCCTCAAATAAGTCAAAAAAAAAAGAAGTAAATTGAATGCGCAAGCAGGCTCGACTGTTAAGGCCGCCATCACCTTTAGGTGCTCGACCATAAGCCCCCCCACCCAATAAGTAAATTGAATGCGCAAGCCCCTCCGGGACCTTTATTTCAGTTATCTAACCCGCTTTCAATAATGGCTGATAGGCCATTTGCGTGCGATCTATGGCCAGTTCAAGCCTTAAAAGGTAGGTCAGGTCTTATCGGTAGGCTCACAGACCTTAACTTTTATATTGCACGGGCTGGCTTCCCATAGAGCTTTTGGACGACGAGCTTCCAGACAACATTCACTGGACACTTGCTTGCTGCTTACAGATCTTGGTACCATTAGGATTATTCCGGCCGAGCCTTGCTCAGGAATTGATTTTTCTCTTGTTCTGGATAACACTACTTCCGGGTATCACTAGAAACTTATTAGTAACAGTATCACTATGGAAAACCTCAACCCTTTTACCCTACCTCGGGTGGGGGTACACCACTTGGGAACTCATCGTACTTCTTAGGTCGGGTCAGTTATTTCATTACTTATTTACCATCCATCATTGTGGTTCCACTAAGCTATTTGAGCTAGTTCCCTAATGCAAAAGACATTTAGATCACCCGGTGGACCATATGCCTCAAACCCATGCCAACAACAGGGCCCTTACTTCTTAGGGGCGGAGCCACTCACTATTCCGATGGTGAGGACCGGAGGGGCTCGACCACTATTTACCCACCCACCCCAATCCCCGGGGCCCGGTAGGGTGCGTAAGCACGCTCGACTAATAAGGCCGCCATCGATTTATCGCTCACCTTCCCCAAAGAAGTGAGGGACTCGGCCGAGGTTACGAGGTCGAGGAGCTTGCTCTCTGGGGGGAGGGGCCCCAAGAAAAGAGAGGGAGAGAAGGTAGATCCAACAGCAGCAGGAAAAGCCAACTCTTCACACAGTTAGAGAAACTGAGATCATATCTGTTAGATCAGGAAGGGGAGAAGGAAGGACTTGACCGGGTTGAGAAGGAGCTTACTGGGTGAGCAGGACCTACCTTACCGCCCGCCTGAAAGGACCTTTGAAAGGCCCTCAAAGAGATAGAATAACAATAAGAATATGAAATCGCATAATATAATATATATATTCATCCACATTTATATCTCCATTCAGCATTCTCCGAACACACCGATGAGTCCAGCTACTTGTTCTAGAGGAAAGGACAGACTCTGGTATTGGAAGGATACAGTGTCATGCCTGGTTCCGTACCACCCAAGTTATTGCCGGTCAGGATAGTTTGATTTTCCCCCCCTTCCGACCTAGCTAAACCTGTGCTTGCCTCATGACTTGCCTTCCCTACCACACTTATCCATTACATACGAGTCAGTAGTAAGAGACACAATAGATATTCATCTTCGGATTGATATATAGGTAACATGCATGAAATCATATTTTCCCATCCTTATTATTGGATACAGTTAAGGGAGTTGCTAACGATGATCTCAATAAGTGATGTTCGGACTTCCACTCCACTCTCCCCTCAAATAGGCCAGTGAATCTGAGAGAGACTCTTGCTATACCCTTATAAGGCTATAAAGGTACAGAGAAGGGATGGGACTCTCATAAGGCGACCATAACTCGTAAGGGGACGACCCGAACTCGTAAGGCGACCAAACCAAATTAAGTACCCCACCCAGGTTGGTAGTCCACCCAATTTGAGAATGTAATAAAGCGGTGAACAAATGCGTTCTGGCAGCAGTTAAGAGAAAGGAAGTAGGGCATCCAATCTAGTATACATGCCTGCTACACCTGATGGCTCATTTTGTTTTTGATCACAAATATGATCCCGCTTGTTCCTTCATATATAGGGGAAAAGCAAATCTAAAATACTATATAGAGGGGCAAGTGAAGCCAACTACTTAAGCCAGGTACTAAATTTCAATCCATGCTTGAAATATTCCATTACGTCGCTTATGAAGAAGTCCAGCCCTCATATCGCTGAGATCTCCTTTTTGACAAGATAGATTAGATCATCCTGCGCCACCTCTTCCTTAGGCAAGCCAATATACCTTATTTCTTTCTATTTACGGATCGCAATAGGGAGGGTTTCTCCATTAAGCCAGAAACTAATAAGCTACGGATATCAACTAATGCACGCTCATATCGTTATCGCTCATATAGCTTCCCGACCGAATAAAGGAGCGTAACTCCCTCATTCCTTATGTGCTACACAAGATTAGCAATATGGATCATGTGATGGCAGGCATGAAGATAATTGTGAACGAAGTCGCCTTACCAAGCTTACAAGTTCTGGTCGCCTTAACAAAGAGAGGAAAGGAAGGTCCCGGAGGGGCTTGCGCTTCCTAGTGCAAGGAAGAGATCACCAGACTCTTCATGCGGGCTCTTGATGCGCACCAGAGCAGGTATGCTTGGGTGATTTGACTCCGTGGCTATTGAAAGGTTAGGAACGGATAGATATTCTGTCTTTATCGACCCAAGGTCCCGGAGGGGCTTGCGCTTCCTAGTGCAAGGAACGTAGTGCTTGCTTGACGTTAGGAAAGCAAGGACCCGACAGGGGGCTCGACTGATAACCCCCCCACCCAATAAGTAAACCCTAAACTTTAGTTGCTCTTTGGTTACTTATTTGAGAGGGGCACCCAATAAGTAAACCCTAACCCGACAGGGGGCTCGACTGATAAGGAGAGGAAGAGATACGCTTTCCGTAAGATATACGCTTGCTTTCGGATTGCTCACCTCTTACCGCTTGCCTTCATAGCCTATAAGTAAGCGCTAGCGAGAGATATCGCATCAGTTCGTAGCTCGACCGGAGGAAGAGATACGAGAGCCTTCATTGTTAGGAAGGCATTAGCTTAGCTCGCATCAACAGATAGTCGGATTTCAAGCGCTTCACCAGCCTTACGAGGAGCAAGCCCAACACTAGCGTGATGAGGAGCCAGCCCAACCCTGCTTGACGAGGAGCCATAACCAGCTAAAGTACCTCTCCTTGGTTAAAGAGTATCGCTAACGCTCGAATAGCTTTATGAATAGTCTAGCTTAATGGCTGAATGACTAGTCTGGCTGAATGACTAGTCTCGCTGGCTGAATTCATAGTGGTGTGGGAAGACTTCCTTCTGTGTAGAGAGGATGTGGGAAGACCCCTATCTCCCTATTCCTCGGGCCAAGCGGCTATCTATATAGAAGTAGGGGGCGGGACTACACTAGCCGAGAAGACTAACCGACCCCCCACTATATAGACGGACCTCGTTATAGTTCTTGCAATAGATCCCTTTCTCTCGTCTCGCTAGCTTGGGTGATATGCCCTAGCGCTATTACTTATATAATATAGTATAGGCAAACCCATAGAAGGTCCCGTCAAGAGGCTGAACAATAGGTCCCGTAAAGAAGCAGTCTCACTTAAACAATAGCTAAGGGAAGAACATTAGCTCACTAAACCAAGAGCTAATCACGGGAAGAAACATGACTCGCTAAAAAACAAGCAAGCAACCTAACCGGCCTACAGAGATAGACTGATTGGCCGCCAAGAGTGTTGATTCTTCTGTAATCACAAGGATGTATGGTTATAAGCCCACTCAAGAGCAAATAAGGAAGTGGATCCGAGAGAAAGAGTGGAACACCTATCAGATCAGAAAGAAAGCAGTTCCACAGAGACCCGAAGCAGATAGACAGATTCCACAAAAGGCTCCTGTAATATAACAGCCTATGCAGACAGTCGAAGCCGCCAGAGCATCTTCATCAGAAGGGCCTTCCGTAAGTACAAGTTGTGATTTGAGTATTGATTTGACCAATGTGATATCCAAGTGAAATGTGCCAGTTCCTTGCCCTCAGAAGCGCAAGCCCTCCGGACCTTTTATCGAGCTGGCAAAGATTCCTTGCCCTCAGAAGCGCAAGCCCTCCGGACCTTGTCCGATTACAGACAAGCGATTTGCATTCCTTCCCATAAAGAAAAGTGAAAGAGATTGCTTGGTTTTGAAGAAGCTACTGAAGATTGTCCTATAGTGATGCAAGCAATGAATCATGGGAGGATGCGCAAGCAGGCAACAAATGAGATAGTAAGGGCCGCCATCATGCTACAGCATGGCTCGACTAACAGGAGAGGACTATATAAAACTCTCTTTATTTTACTCTTCAGGGCCCTATATTATTTAGGGGTCACTCACTATTCATATGGTGAGGGATCACTAAGCAAACCTAGAAGCTCTATAGATAGAAGCTCTTCTTTCCCTCTCGCTCCTTCTGCCTCGCCCCTATGTCTTAGTAAGCTAAGGCACATTTACCTTTGGCATAGTTAGTTCCTTTGTATGCTTCCCCTTTACTATTACTAAGGCGAATCACCTTATCGTGTTGGTGTAGATAAAATATCCACTGAGACCTTGAACTTGTCCAACGCCTCTAGCTTAGCCTTCAACATGTATATCCAAATATACCGTGAGTGATCATCTATGAAGGTAAGTACAAATCCCTCCTTGTGTGACAGCATTTACTGGACCCATGATGTCACTGTGAATGAACTTGAAAGGTCTATCTGCCTTCCAGCCGGCATCACTCGGAAAACTATGTCGATGCTGCTTCCTAAACATGCATCCTTCGTAAACTGTCTCCATCTTCTGAAGACTCGGTAAGCCTTCCACCAAACTAGTGTTCTTCACCCAGCTGTCTTGGTTCAGATGTCTGAACCTTTGGTACCACAAATCGATCCTCTGAAGCAATGTAAGAAACACATGGAGCTATGTTAAGCTTGTAGATGCCCCCTTCGTGGTAGCCATCACACACCACCTTGTTCCTCACGTTCTTGATAATGCACTTGTCCCGCTCAAACTCTACTGTGAGCCCATGGGTAGTTATCTAATGTACTGAAATGAGGTTAGTCCCTAATAAAAAAACATACAGTACCTCCTTCAGATCACTTTTTCCCCCATCCTTGAGTTCTAGTGGAACTTATCCTACTCCCTGAACTTGTTTCTTGCTCCATCAAAGAAGAAAGTCCAAAGTCACTTAGGGGGAAGCTCTACACTGAGGAAAGCACTTTGAGTGACACTTGAATCATTTAGGAGATAAGGGTAACTATCATCATTAGACAAATTGTAGTGAGATAAAGAGATAGAATCAATCAGATGGTCGGTAATAACCTATCCCTTAACAGATTTATAGGCTTTTCATTCGAGGTCAAATTATTGGAGGGCTAAGATCTATTGGGTCACACAACCAGACAACACAGGTTTCATGGCTAAGTAGTATAGAGGGTATATAGGACACTTGACCTGAATTGATCGGCCAAAGATGTAGTGTCACAAGCGCTAGGTGGCGAATACTACAGCAAGAGAAAGCTTTTCTATATTATAATAATGAGTCTCATAGTCAACCAAGGTATGGAAAACATAGTAAATGGATCTTTCGAGGAGTGTTGTTATCAAGCTACATGAGGATGGTAATTAGGGTGTTTAATATAATAGATACATACAATATCAAGGTCTAAGTGGAGATCTGTGTTCTATAGGAGTATAGTCCTTTATATGGTTAAGCTATGATGAGTCCTTCTCCTGTGCTAGGTGAATAGTATAGTGTAGTTATGGTAGTCATGGGTAGTTTCTTTATACGAGTACTAAGGTGCGAAGCCGCTTGTTCCCTCCGGGGGGCAAGGAAAGTGGTTGTTTCAATGAAGCCTAGGTTGTTTTCTCATTGGTTCATGTTCTCGTCTCTTGTTGTGAGTGCTAGTTTACAGGTTAATATATATAGTTACTGATCCATTGATTCGTTGTATTAGGAGTTTTGTTTGCCTAAGGAAGAGTTGTATATTGAGTAATGGATTCAATCCTTGTAGTTGGTAGATGAACTAATTTGATGAGGAGTGAGAGATGAACTGATATAGTAATAAAGTAGTCCTGTTGTTAATCTAAGGAAGAATATATATATAGTTAGTAATGGAATCCTAGGGGTTAATAATACTACGTCACGCTCTACCTTTGATCAAATGAACTGGAATATATATACTATAGGAATGAATCAATTCTTGGTTTTCTAGCTATGCCTTACCTCCAAGCAAGTGACCGAACCCAAACAAGTTGTTCCAATCGAATTCCGCTTATCTCTATTAATAGTGCGCGATCCTACCCGAGCCGGGGGGGGGGAGGAACCGGCAAGTAAGAGAATCTATACCTATGCTAATCAAATCATAATCTTCATAATTTGTAGATCTTGAGATCGGAGATCATCCTAAAATGGGACTCCTTTCTCAATGGCTCAATGTGAAAATGCAGCTTCTTCAAATGCTTCTTCAAATGATTATGGAACTGAGGCTGGGACTGGTGCTGGTAAGACTCCTTATTCAATTGATGTTGGTTCAACTGGTGATGCTTGGGCTTACGCATATGGTTCAATTAGTGCTGCTGATGGTGGGGATGCTTATTGGGCTGTTGGGAATTATGCTTCTTCAACTGCTCATTTCAATGATGCCCCCTTCAACTGTTTATTGAAATTCCGGTTCAATTGGTGCTTCTGGGGATTTTGATCCTCCTGCTTCTGCTTATTGAAATCATTTCATTTCGACTTATGCTTCTAGAAATGATCCTGAGGAGGCTGGTTCAACTGGTGTTGATGGGGAATCATGCTCCTTCAACTGGTGCTGATAGAACTGCTATTGGTACTGAGGCTGGAAATTATGAGGCTGGTGAAACTGGGAATATTACTGATGGGAATTCTCCTGGAATTGATCCTGCTGGTTCTAATGAAGCTGCTTGAAATGCTGGTTATGCCGCTTCAACTGCTGTTGATTCTGCTGCTAGGTCTGTTCCTCCTTTGTTGGAAATAATACCTTTGCTGAGAATCCTCTCCTTATCAGTCGAGCCCCTCCGGTCCTTGCACTCGGAAGCGCAAGACCCTCCGGACCTTTTGTTCCTGGAAATGCTGGTCCAAATAATGCTTATGTCAATAATTAGATAACTGGTTTCAATCAATGTTTGTTCTACTGGAGAGGCTGGGACTTCTGTTTCAACTTTTGATGGGGCTGCTGCAGGGACTACTGCTACTGGGGAGGCTAGTTCAACAGGTGTAGCTAAAACTAGGACTTCTGGTTAAGCAGGTAATCCAGGATCTACTTCTTCTTACATTCTCTTTGCTGGTTCATTAACTACTGCTTCTACTGCTAGGAATGCTTCAGCCGGAAATGCTGGGTCATCAACTGCTGAGACTACTAGACTTTCAACAGCTCCTTTAACAGCTGCTGCTCGGACAGATCCTTATTCAATTGTTGGTTCAACTGCTTTTGCTGGGACTGCAGTAGGTTCAACAACGGGTGCAGCTGGTGCGGCTGGGAAGACTGTTAGGAATTCTTCTCCTTCAACTGGTGCTTATTAGGTTGCTAGCCGTAATGCTGCTAAGAATTATGCTTCAACTGATTGGAAATTCTGCTCTTTCAACTGCTGATCGAAATCATTCCATTTCTGTCTAGTGTTGTGACTACTTCCGGGGCTTACGCTGATGGGAAGAATCCCGGTTAAACTGATTATGGAAATGCTCTTGGAACTGTTCCTGGGAATAAGAATGATGTTGGTTCAATTGGTGACGCTGGGAATCCAGGTTCAACTTATGCCAATGAGGCTGCTGGTAATGCTTAAAATTAGGATGGTGAAACTGGTACTTCTGGTGGAGATGCCTCTGGAGGAGATTCAGGTTCAATTGGTTAGGCTGTTGTTGCTATAAATGAGACTGGGATTGCTCCTTCAGCTGCTCTTTGGAATGAGGCTGGTTCTAATGAAGCTGCTAGGACTGCTTGTCATAGTGCAACTCTAACTGCTGGAACTGATCCTGCTGGGATTGCTTCTTCAACTGCTAGGAATTATGTTCCTTCAACTGATTCAAATAATTCCATTTCAACTGATGCTGTCATCCATCAATGAGTTCAAGGAACACCAAGGATGGTAGGTAATCACATGGGTCATAGGATCCTCTCCAGGTTTACCATTTCACTTTGGGATATTGGAAGGCAATTTGACGGGGATGGTCAGCCACAAGGGGTTATGCATGATAGGGTCATTAATACACCAAGATAGATCGGTCCAAAGTAGCTAGAAATGGCAACTGCTGGTTGACGTCTAAGGGATGGTGGAAAGGTAATAGGACACTGACACTAGTCGGACTAAAAGGTACCCATATATTTTTGCCTCGAGAAGGGAAGGAACTATGGAAAGCATGGTTGCTTCTAGTAAAGTAAGGATTCCTGGGTAAGTGGCTGCCCCCAATATAAGGAACACTCTAAGGAGTATGAAAAACACTAGGGAATGGGAAACCTCCAGAGACATTGCTGCCCCTAGATAATTGAAACTTATGAATGCATTCTGGCCCCCACTAAGAGGGGAAGGTTGACTCCCTATATTCACATTCAATCCTGATGGGAACGTAGTATTAGAAACCACCGGGTTACCTGGAAATCTATCGGAAGGAGGTGAAAACCCACTACCGACGGTGAAACTAGGACTTTTCCCCTGACCGAGTCTAGATGCAGGTGGTTGCGAAGATGCAACAGGTGGACTTACACTGGGTTTACTTGAGGATGGAATAGATGGGATCGACGACATTCCCCAAAGGGAGAATGTATATGTGCTAGGGGCATGGGAAGAAACACCTGTTCCACCAATAACTGGCAAAGGGGGAAGCACTGGGGCTCCTCCTGACTGACTAAGAGACGATGGGACGGGCCAATCCATAGAATAAGACTCACTAACACCTTACATAATGGGCCGATGGTGTAAAACAGATAAAGGTTCACTAATCCCAGGGGCTACCTCTATGAGAACGGGGCCGAAAGGATCAGTCAAAGGAGGGTTGGAAGGTGGGACTGTGCCCTCTTCAACCACTTCGACGTCAACATGATCACTATGGACGGAAACACTTTCTTTGTCCAAGATACAAGGTCCCTCCGTGGTGAAGGTCAACCGACGTCGACTAGGATAAGGCTCCTCCTCAATGGGAGAAATCCCATGAAGTCTACAGGACCGATGGACCTGTGATTTAGCCACGATGAATAATGAAAAGAAAAAAAAAGACTATGGCCAACTACAAGTATCACAGATCACACCCGTACCAAATATAGGCAATCAACCAAGCAAACCAGTAGGCCAAGAGGATCTTCTGGAGGTGGGATCTCAAGTCACCAATGAAGAAACGAGAAGAAGTGATGAGAACTTTCACGCAGCAATTTACCCAGGTCCAAGAAGAATTCTAAACCAATACCGCGAGAACGAACCATCACGTTTCCACCTACCGACCGACACGTCAACCTGCCTGCCTACCGCACATCAATCACCACGACCGAACCAGCAAGAGATTAACGAATCACGGCATTGCAATTGATTACCGAACCTACCGCACACTTACACATACTGAGAGCATTACACGCCCGCATTCCCCATTCCCCTTTCAGTCCGCCTGCCCAGTACAATCACCCAGGAAGGAAGGAACAGTATGCATTTTCCCCATTATGCTTTCAGGAACCAATCCCCCCCATTACGCTTTCAGTCCGCCTACCAGTATGCATGCCCCTTTCAATCCGCATGAACCAGTAGGAATTATGAACCTTTCAATACGACCCTTGAGCTTAAAGGAAGGAACCTTATTAGTGAGGGAAGTTTGTAAGGAAGTTAGTTAGTGAAATGGGGATTTCAGGGCTGGGAAGACCTAGAGAGGACCTAAAATCCTTCCTCATGCTCTATGGTTGGGGTTTCACGGGTGAGTGATAACCCGCTGAATTGGCATTTGCGTGCGTTTTATCGCCACTTTAGCCACACGTTATTCATAGGCATCGGTATCCTCCATCTCATCTAATTTCATTAAGCAGCCTACCTTCCTTCCTTATTTGGTTGGAGGGAGGGGGATAGGTTTCATATTTAGCATTTATAACATCCGTATTTACCTTTTGAAGCCTACTGCCATTACCTTTATGTGCAACAGCAACCAACAGTCTTGGATCCTTCGCTTGGATGATTTCAAAACTACAACAGCCAGACTTCAGAGATCTGGAGCGCTTGGGTGCATGGGATGGGCACTTACTGCTTTGCTATTCACTTTAGATGCCTAATGAAAGGAAAGACTTTCAGTTTCACAGCTCAGTTCTTGGATCGTCGGATCGGAACTGCCCTATGGAGGATTCATTCATTACTGCCAGAACTTATGATATGAGATTGGGGTCAGCAGACCAGGACTATGAACTTGAGATGCCGGAAGGACTACTGGGCAGCTACTAACAACAGTCTTGGATCATTTCATCGTTGGAACTGCCTTCTTTTCTTTGATTGAAGAACTTAAGCCTGAACTTAAGAGAGATATCTTATGGGTGGGGTGGGCACTTGATCCTTTGGTATTTACCTGCCCTGCCGCCTACACCCAGACTTTCTTCTGTTCGAAGCAACCAACTCACAACCTGGTATCTGTACAAACCTTGATAGACTGGCTTACTTACTTTCACTTTGAGATCTTACTGGTGGCTTGGTTGGCTTGGTTGTTGGCACTTAGAACCTTGACTATTGATTTCACTCTGCCTACTCGCCTGAACTTATGTGCATCATCTCTATGCGTCAACAACCCTTTATAGACCGGCTACCTCAACTTAGAGCTTTCCACGGGCGTTCAACTTGCTGATATATTCTTACTTGATACGACACTTAGCTTAGACCATTCATTTTTATTACCTTTAGAAGCAAGCCTACTTTAGGAATGAATGTTGGTTGGACAGGTTGGATCGTCGAAACTACCTTCTTGGATTGAGGAACTAAAGCCTGAACTTAAGAGAGAGATCTTATGGGGGTGGGCACTTCGACCTCTTGTATTCCCTTTCTCAGCCTACTTGCCTTTAAACTGTTACCACCGATCCACCACCTTCTTTACCAACCTAGAGACCTTACCCAACTTACTTATCCAAAACCTATTGCTTCAGGCAGAAATGCTTAGTGGAGGGAGTAGGCACTTTTCACATCGGCGGCTATTATCCCTTTACGTGCCTACATCATTAATGGAAGTGTTACTTATATAAACAACCTTTCGTGTTTGTTCACACCATCCTTGAGAGACCGGTTCCATTACCTTAACTTTCAGAGTGAACGGGCAAAACAAACACTTGCTTACATATTCTTACTTGGTACGGCACTTAGACCTTGAGTATTTACCCTATGCCTACTGGAAGACTTCAGTTGGACCTACTGCTCCTGTTCTCTTTACCAATCTAAAAAGACCTCACCCAATTTAGTGATTATGACCCACCCCAAACTTACTCGTTCGTTGTACGGGCGTTCGATACAACTACTTGCTTTACCGAATGCTTAGAAGAGGGGGTAGGCGCACTTAGACCATTCATTCATATTACCAGCCTACTTTATGAATTTATGTTGGACAGCTAAGTTTTGGGATAGGATCGTCAGAATCACTTTATTAGCCATTACTCCCAGAAGAGAAGATGATAAAGAGGAAGAGGGTAGGCACTTTTCACTTGACTATTTACCCGCCTACTTGAAAGACCTTTATGTTGTTGGATGCACAGTACACTCAAGCTAAAGCAGGAACTACAGGACGATCTTGGAAGGAAGGGAGGGCTAGGTGGTGTCTTCTCACTTCAATCGGGTACCCAATGCGATAAGAAAGGTGTAACTGCTCTTCGCACTATCCTTAAGTATAGGCTTATAGAAGTGTCACGAAAAGAACTACTTCAGCCTTGAACCAGAAGCCTTTAGTCCTTCACCTATGGATCCTAGCTAGTGGAAAGGGTTGAGATCGGGTTGACCTTTCACCAATGAATGTGTCAGTTTCTGGGGTTGAATCAGGACCATCCCACAATTCTATTGAGAAATTCCGTGCCAGTGGAAGCAGAGCAAGCAGCAGAACCTCGCTCGCCTGCTATTCCTGTTCCAGCTTCCCTACTGTAGTTGGGGGTGAAGCCTCGACCTTCCATCTATTGGCAACCAGCGATATCCAGAAATAGGTGTACAAAGTATATTCACATCATTCACACACATCTTTGAGAGCAAGAGCATAGACTACCAGGTGTTGTGGCTTGCTTGCACCTTCCTTGGCTGGCTTTATTCTATCTCTCTCTAGTTACAATATCCAGTACCGTGTAATTACTTACTTTTTCAGGTCAAACAACAATCATGACGATACCACGAGAGATACCGCGGTAGTCCCTCTTCATTCATTCTTTCTTTGACAAGGACCCTTTAGGGGGCTCGACTGATAAGGAGAGGAGAGGAGTGGGGGATTCTTATCCAACCAATTAGGTAGGGCCAGCATGTGAGCCTGGGGAAAGAACTAAGCAAGAGTGGTTACCAACTGGCTGGAATGTCTGAATAGGCTATTAAGGGTCTAATACGAGTGAAGGATTCGGAAGGGTAGCCTGACACTTGAAACAAGGAGTAGCCGCTGCGCCTTACTTTCTTTCATGCCAGAATGAATCGAAGTCTCTTGCCCACCTCCCTCTCAGTTAGCGCCTTCTTGGATGGATATATATAGGGAGTCAGACCTGTCTCTTTCAAGGGAAGGTAGAGCCCCTACACCATGAATAGAATAGAAGGTCTCTATACTTCTTCCTTCTCTGAGGTGTCTGACCTAAGTTACGTAGGGTTAGGCATATAGCAGTCCGGTCTGTTAAGTAAGCATTACCTTCCGTTAAGGTCTGACCTGAGCCCTTAGGTCCTGGTCTTACCTTCGGATGAGATGGGTCTAACCTTCCTTCCAATCAGGTATTAGCCTTACTCACTCATGCATGTTATAAGGTCTTATCTTCTTCTGTCTGGTCCAGGTCTTACCTTAATGGCAGGGGTCCTCTCAGTCAGGTGGTACTTTTAGGCCTTACCAACCAATCCTCCCACCCATGCTTTGGGGTCGAGGACCTGAGCTATTAGGTCCCTTACCTCTGCAGGTCCTGGTCATGATATCTATGGTAGAGGTATTACCTGATATACGGTCAGAGCAAGGAGGGAGGGTAAGGGGCAGATATACCTGATTGGGACGGTCCAGGTCAACTCTAGGTCCTAGCCTTACTCGATTTAGGATCCTACCTAATCTTGCCTGCCTTCGGAGGTACCATCCAGCTTAGCTAGGGAGTGGTCCTACCTTCTCGATCGATAGAGTTCCTTCCCGATTACAGGAAGCGCCCTCACCATATGAATAGTGAGCCCCCTAACGGGTCCTCCGGGTCCTTCTTTCTTTAATCAAGAAAGAAAGTCAATAAGGAAGGCAAGGTTAGGAGGTGGTGCGTGCTGTCCATCGGTTAGATTATTTCCATTACTCACCGATATAATGATATATCTCTATTTGTATACGATATTACGGGCATAGGGTCCCACACGGAGGAAGATAAAGGTAGTTAAGGACAGGTGTTAACAAAGGTCCAGCAGAGACTCCTGGGATAGCACTCGACTCTGTAGTTAGCACTCGACAGTAAGGTCGTT
>Ga0181465_100088_pt2 | contig 23123 bp, 13 predicted proteins | sample InSIn3gowninarea_FD_119076 | JGI IMG/M metagenome (GOLD analysis project Ga0181465, IMG submission 119076) | Clean room microbial communities from NASA Spacecraft Assembly Facility at Jet Propulsion Laboratory, Pasadena, California, USA -... ... | reverse complement strand
GCCTCATCAGTAGAGAGATAGCCTCTCGTTGGCTCGTGTTCGTAATATTGCTGTTTGCCGCCGGCATAAAAAATGCGTAAAGTGGCACCTATGCCGTTGACGTTTTTTCCTTGTCCTTTAACCTTAACATGCAGGCTGTTATGATCGCCCGGCTTACCTCTGGTGTTTAAAGTATTTTCGTAAATAAAGCTTTCGTCGTTAATGTTATTAATTACCACGTCCAGGTCGCCATCGTTATCTAGATCTGCATAAGCGGCACCATTTGCAAAAGATGGCGTATCAAATCCCCAGGCAGCGGTAGTGTTTTCAAACAAAAGACCGTTAGTATTTTTGAAGGAATAGTTAGCAAGTTTAACTATGGGAAGAGAGTCAGTCATAGCCAATGTATACTTTCCTCCGATACCACCCTGACCATTATTGTAAGTAACATAATCAAGGTCAGTCACATCCCTGGGCAGCCCATTGGTGATAATAATGTCGCGAAGTCCATCGTTATCGAAATCAGCAACTAAGGGGCACCAGCTCCAATCTGTTTGGTATACTCCAGCCAGGTAACCAAGGTCGTTAAATATAGGATGACCACCGGGAACGGTTCCACTGTTTATTTGTAGGACATTCCTTACGTACTGGTGCTCGTAGCCGTATTTTGAGCTGTTTGTATAATTGTAATACTCATTACCACCCAACATCCGTTTCTTACGCATGTTTGTCTCAGGGAGCATTTCAAGAGATATCAAGTCGATATAGCCATCGTTGTTTATGTCCACAGCATCTGTTCCCATGGCGTTCCAGCCAGTATGCTTAAAATATTCGCCCAAACGATTAGTAAAGGTGCCATCGTGGTTATTTATCCAGCACAGATCGTTTGACACAAAATCGTTAGCTACGTATATATCGGGCCATCCATCTAAATTTATGTCTGTTATACAAGCAGCATGTCCCCATCCTTCAATTAGAATTCCGGCTTCTTTCGACACATTTGTGAATGTGCCATTGCCATTATTACGATAAAGCCTGTCAGTATTTAAGGCGCTGCCATCAGTTACTTTAGGACGAAACTTAATTGGAGTTTTTGGATCGTAGAGCTCATTGGTAACCTGGTACATGTCCAGATCTCCGTCCTTATCATAGTCAAAAAAATACGCCTGGGTACTAAAACCTGTGTCAGCAAGTCCGTAAGCAACAGCAGATTCCTTAAAAGTGGGTATGTTGTCTTTGTTGATTCCCTGGTTAATATATAGAAGGTTAGTGCGTAATTTTACATTGTTTTTTCTGAAAGATGCAGACACATATATATCCATAAAGCCATCCGCATTAATATCTACCACAGAAACTCCGGTACACCATCTTCCTTCGCCACCAACGCCCGCTGCCTCGGTTACATCAACAAACTTCAGGGAGCCTTTGTTGAGATATAGTTTGTTAGATACCATGTTGCCGGCGAAATAAATATCCTGGAGTCCGTCATTATTAAAATCGCCTATCCCTACTCCGCCGCCATTATAAATATTAGCCTGGTTTAAAATGTTAAGGCTATCGCTTTCGGTAAGTGCATTTTTGAAACTTACACCCGATTGGGAAGAAGGTATTAATCGGAATAAAGTACTGGTATTTTGAGCAGAGCCAATAAAAGTAACCGATAAGGATAATATTATAAAATGAAGCTTTAATGCCAAGCCACGCAGATTCATACAGCTTATCAATTTAAACACGCAAAGTAATATTTTTATTTCTTCCAGCTTTTCCTTAATGTAATCTTAAGCGTTAAAAGAAAATAAGAACTTTTGATAGCAATATAAATTGAAAAATGAATTATACAAACTATCGAGAGACTTAGATAGATCTTGTGATAAAAATAGCTGTAGCTAACCTTAAACTTACTTATTATAGTAAGATAATAGTAAGTGCAACAGATTGAGAATTTGGCGAGTAATGATTAAGCAGTACAAGAGTGCGACGCAACGATGATAAATAACAGACAAAAAGCTGGGTTTAAAAAAATCAATCTCAAATGGAGGCTTTATGTTATATGAATGCGTGATATTAATAGGCTATTTTAAATTTTAAGTAAAAAGATTTAAATTAAAGTACACCTGGAGGATTGTTAAAACGCATTAAAAATAAAAAGTTAAAAAGATTTTGCGTTTTTAAAAAATAGGACAATCTTTGTGCAAACGATTGCGCAAAAAGGGTGAAAAATAAGATTACAATAAGAGATCTTGCAAAAGAGCTTAATTCTACTCCTGCCACCATTTCCCGTGCCTTGAATAATCACCCTCGCATTAGCGCCGACATGAAAAAGGCGGTATGGGAACTTGCAGACAAATTAGATTATCGTCGCAATCAATTGGCTTCGTCCTTACGCTCCGGTAGAAGCGAAACAATAGGTGTAATTATTCCCAGTGCAGAAATTAATTTTTTTGGTTCGGTTGTACATGGTATAGAAAGTATAGCTAATACCAATGGATACAGTCTCTTGCTCTATCAATCCAATGAATCTCCTAATTACGAACTTAAAGCAATAGAATCTTTTGTAGGTGCAAAGGTTGACGGAATACTTGCCTCTGTTGCTAAAGAAACCGTTGATTTTACACATTTTCTGGCCTTAAAAAGCAGGGGAATTCCGCTGGTATTTTTTGACCGGACTAAAGATGCTCTAAACATTCCATCAGTTGTAATAGATGATTTTAAAGGGGCATATATAGCTACTGAACACCTTATAGAACAGGGATATGAAAGAATCGCACATATATGCGGGCAACAACATCTTAAAATATTTGAAGACAGGTTGAAAGGGTACAAAGCGGCTTTGCTCGATAATGGTTTTGCCGTAGATGAGGAATTAATATATAAGGGAAATGTTTCTATTAACGCTGGCAGAGAAGCAATGGACTATTTTTTCAAGCTGAAGAATAAGCCCGATGCTGTGTTTGCTGTAGAGGATTTTACAGCCCTGGGGGTGCTAAAGGCGGCAAAAGAAATGGGAATCAGCATTCCATCGGAGTTGGGTGTAATAGGTTTTGCCAATGAAGCATTTGATGAGCATATAACACCAAGCCTCTCCTCTATAGATCAGCAAACAGCACAAATGGGAAAGGAGGCATTTACTCTACTACTGGACTTAATTAATAATACCAATATAAACAGGATGGGCAAGTCGAAAGTTATACTGGAGCCAATACCAAAATTCAGGGAGTCTTCTTTAAGAAAAATAGGCGCATGAGAATAATTAAGCATTTGAAGCAGCGGGTGTGTTGATTCGGGTGTCCCCTTAAGATGCAGGGCTGGTTAAATTAAAATAACAATTATTAAATAAAACCTTTAAAAAGTACTATGGACGAAAAAGAGACATAACAAAACTAAAATTTGCCGAGATCTTAAAACATAAACATTGATTCACTAAAACTTGCAATATGGGAGTTAACCATTACACATTAAGCGGGGTGCCTGAAAAAACACTTGGAAAAGTCCACTTGCCCCGAATATTTTTTTTATTCATTTTTACTTTATTTTTTTCCTTCCTAGGAAAATCTCAAACCGAAACCATAACGGGAAATGTTGTGGATTCGACAGGTAAGCCTTTGCAAGGTGTAACTGTGGCAACAGACAAATCAAAGCGGAATGCTGTTACGAATGAAGTTGGAAATTTTACTATCAGGACAACTGCTGCAGATAGAAACCTACTATTTACTTATGTTGGAATGAGAACGGTTACACAACCGCTTACAGGAGGAAGTTCTTATAATGTTACCCTTATGCCTGATGTAACAGGTTTGAATGAAGTAGTGGTGGTTGGTTATGGAACCCAAAAGAAAGGTTCATTAACCGGTGCCATTGCAACTGTTACCAGTAAAGACCTGGATCGCGTTCACGGTGGTTCTACCGTTAGTTCGGGGCTTGCGGGTAAACTGGCTGGTGTTACTTTTCGTATGGCTGAAGGACGTCCCGGTGCGTCTGCAAACATCCAGATCCGTAACATGGGAACCCCCCTTTATGTTATTGATGGTATACAACAGGACGAAGGGCAGTTCAACAACTTAGCTCCAAACGACATTGAAAGCATATCAGTTTTAAAAGATGCTTCTGCTGCTATTTATGGTGTTCGTGCAGCAAATGGTGTGGTGGTGGTAACCACCAAGAAGGGTGCTACCGGACGTAATACTATTAATATTGATGCATACTCAGGATGGCAGAATTGGTACAGGTTTCCTACCGTACTTACTAATTCATATGACTTCATGAGATATAGGGCAGAAGCAGAAGTAAACTCTAATATTAATGAGCCTGATCCAAGTAAAAGAACTGGTATTACCCAGGCAGAATTGGATAAGTACAAAGCTGGTACTGACCCTGCTTATAGAAGCTTCAACTGGAGAGACTTTGTTTTAAGAAAAAATGCTCCTCAAAACTCTGTAAACATCAATATAAACGGAGGATCGGACAAGGTTAACTATTATGTATCTGCGACCAACCTGTTCCAAAACTCAGTTATGGGTAGAGAATACAAATTTAACCGTTCCAATATTCAGTCTAACGTAACTGCCAAATTATCTGACAGGTTGAAAGTTGGGGTAGATTTAAACGGTCGTGTTGAAACAAGGCAAAACCCGGGTGTTCCAGGCGGAGACGATTACTGGTTGGCAAGATTTGCTGTGTTAAGAAATACGCCTCTTGAAAGACCTTATGCAAACGATAACCCTGATTACCTGAATAATATTGGTCATACAGAAACAAACTATGCTTTTCTTAATGAAAAGATCTCAGGTAAATTTCGTAGTGACTGGAGAGTATTACAGTCTATTTTTCATGCAGATTATACAATTCCCGGAATTAAAGGGCTGACATTAAGAGGAGTATATTCTTACTTTATAGCAGATAACCTTGAAAATAACCAGGAGTATACTTACAACGCTTATACTTACAATCCTGCTACAAAAAATTATGATGTTACCGGAGGTAGTACCAACCCATGGCGCGACCGTGAGCAGATTAAGCAAATAAATACCAACACACAGCTACAGTTAAATTACAACAACACTTTTGGGGAACATACAGTAGGTGCTACATTGGTTTCGGAGAGAATTAAGAATCACCGGACAAGAAACTGGCTGCATGCTTCACCTATATCTAACAACCTGCCTCTTATTTACTTCCCAACAATGGACCGATACGAGGATGAGGATGCAACTGAGACCAGGATTGGGTATATTGGACGTGTAACGTATAACTACGCAAACAGGTATTTCCTTGAAGCTTCTGCAAGACGTGATGCCTCTTATCTTTTCGCTCCAGGATTTAGGGTAGGTTACTTCCCTGGTGGATCTGTCGGTTGGAGAATTACTGAAGAACCATTTATGAAACAGATATTAGGTAATAAAAATATTCTGAGTGATCTAAAATTAAGAGGTTCATACGGTGTATTAGGGGATGACAGAGATCCAGCTAATTCCAATAACCCGATTGTAAGCCCTTATGCCTACATGCAGGGATACAACTACAACCAAGGTACTGCTGTGCTTGATGGAAATGCAGTTACTGTTTCTAGAGATAAAGGGGTACCTACCACGACAATCTCCTGGGCACAAAGTAGAATAACTGACATAGGATTAGACTTTGCAATGCTAAAAGGAAGATTGACCGGAAGTATAGACTATTTCTATAGAAAGCGGACAGGTTTGCTGGGAACCAAAAATGACGTGATTGTTCCAGTTGAAATAGGTTATAGTTTGCCAAGAGAGAACATAAACAGTGATGCTCAGTATGGCGAGGAACTGTCATTAGCTTATACCAATAAGATAGGACAGGTTAATTTTAACGTAGGTGGAAATGTTTCTTATACCCGTGCAAAGTTCTTAAACTCTTATAACCCACTTTTCTTTAACTCATGGGATCAATATCGTAATTCCATCGAGAATAGGTTTCAGCACATTGACTGGGGATATATAGCAGATGGACAATTCACTTCACAAGAGCAGATTAATAATTACCCGGTTGATATTGATGGTAAAGGAAACAGAACTTTAATTCCCGGAGATTTGATTTATAAAGATGTGAACGGTGATCATAAGATAGACGGGTATGACCAAAGGCCTATTGGTTACGGTTCAGGCACACAGCCTAATATCAACTTTGGTTTTACAGTTGGTTTGATGTATAAAAACTTCGATTTCAACGCTGATTTCTCAGGCGGAGCTGGCTATACATGGTTCCAGAACTGGGAGATGAGATGGGCTTTCCAAAATAACGGAAATCTGAATACTATTTTTGAAGACAGATGGCATCGTGCAGATCTGTTTGATGTTAACAGTGCCTGGATTCCTGGAAAATATCCTGCAAACAGGGCAAACCCGGGAAATGGTCATAGTGATTATAGTACCAATTCTACTTTCTGGTTACATAACGTGAAATATGTGCGTGCAAGAACAATTCAATTAGGATACAGGTTGCCTGCAGCCATTATCAACAAATTGAAAATACAGAGAGCAAGAGTTTATATTAACATGTATAACATGTTCTCGTTTGATAACCTGAAATCATATGGGATCGACCCGGAGATTACGGACGATAACGGATTGCAATTTCCACAAAGTAAAGTTCTTAACGTAGGAGTGAATGTAACCTTTTAATTAACTACTACTAAATTAATTTAATGAAAAAGTTATTATATATATTAATAATAGGCTTCCTGGCGGGAGTTTGGGGTTGTAAAAAAGACAGTGAATTCTTAGATGTTCCGCCTATCCAGATTGTTCCGAACGAAGTAGCCTTTTCTGACCCGGCTCTTGTTCTGTCAATACTGGGAGACTTATATAACAGGCAGGTGGATTTCACGAGCCTTGATAATGGATGGGCATCATTCACCGATTTCAGCGAAAGCTTCCCTTCAGAGAATGGGAGTAATTATATTGTGCAAAGAACCGGATGGGGTTATGGAGATTGGGGTACATGGGACTATGCTTACATTCGTGATCTGAACCTTTTTATTCAACGAGATAGTGCTGCCACACAGCTTAGCACCGCAGATAAAACAAGGTTTTTAGCAGAGGCTCGGTTTCTCAGGGCTAATTATTACTTTGAAATGGTAAAGAGAATGGGCGGTGTTCCCTTAATTACCAGCCCTATGCAATATGACTTTAAGGGAGGTGTAGCCTTATTACAGATTCCAAGAGCAAAAGAGTCGGACATTTATGATTTTGTGATTAGTGAGGCTGAAGCGATCAAAAATCAATTGCCTGCCGATCCGAATGTAAAGTCAAGGGCAAGTAAAGCCGCGGCATTGGCTATGGAATCAAGAGCTGCTTTATACGCCGCATCAATAGCAAAGTATGGAGCAAATACACCGCAGGTATCGCTACCTGGTCACGAAGTAGGCATTCCGGCAAGCATGGCGACAGGCTACTATACAAAAGCTTTATCTGCAGCACAGGAAATTATTACTGGAAGTGCAGGAAGTTACCAATTGTATAAAGTACTACCTGACCTGTCTGATAACTTTGCAGCTATTTTTCTTGATAAAAGCAGTGTTAACCAGGAGTCAATTTTTATAGAGGACTTTAAAGTAGGAGGACGTACTCACGGTTTTACTACAAACAATCAGCCTTATTCTATTTCTGATGAGAATGGTAGCTCTGACGCAGGTAGGTTAAACCCTTCATTGAACCTGGTTGAAGCATTTGAAAGGTTAGATAACACATTCGCACCTCTTCCTACAACAGACGGATCTGGCAATCCTATTTTTTACGATTATAATCCAGACAGTCTTTTTGGTATCTTTTCAAACAGGGATGCCCGTCTCGCCGGAACTGTTCTTTTGCCTAATGCATTGTATAAAGGTAAGAGAGTTGATATTTGGGCAGGTTACCAGTTAGCTGATGGAAGTATTCTTACCAGCGACAATTATGTTCACCAAAAACCATTACCAGGCACTACTAATGATGTTCAGGTTGTAGGTTCTGATGGTACTATTAACGGTCTGGAAGCCCGTTCTCAAACAGGATTCTATATCAGGAAATATCTTGACCCTACCGTGGGATCAGGAAGAAGGGGTCGCGGAAGTGAAGTTCCGTTTATACGATACAGGTATGCTGAAGTTTTATTGAACGCAGCAGAAGCAGCTTTCGAATTAGGTCAAACTACTATTGCTGCAAATTACATGAACGAGGTACGTGCACGGGCAGGCCTAACCAAAGCTTTAAATCCAGCTGACATCACTTTCGATCGTATTGTTCACGAGCGTCGTGTTGAATTGGCTTTTGAAGGTCACATATTATTCGATTTAAAAAGATGGAGAATTGCTCACCAGGTATGGGACGGAGCTCCAACAAGCAAGAACGACCTTTTAAGTAACATTGGTAAAGCAACCAAGAGAAGTACACAGCCTTGGGGATTATGGCCATACAAATACTACAATCCAGGTAATCCTAACAACGGCAAATGGCTTTTTAAAGAGGTATTGCCTTCAAATGTTACAGGTTCAAACAGGTTTCAGTTAGGTAATTACTATTCTTCTATTGGTGAGGATATTCGTTCAGCCAACCCTAAAATCGTAAGGCAACCAAACCAATAAATATTCATTAATTCAAATGCTGATTATGAAAATTAAATCTCAATATGTTTTATTTCTTTTGATTATTGCAGGAATAGCTTCCTGTAAAAAGGACAACTACTCACCTCCTTCCTCTACTTTACAAGGGCGGCTGGTTTATAACGGCGATTCCATTGGCGTTGAAAGAAACCAGGTTACTTATGAGTTATACCAATACGGGTTTGGTAAGGTAGGTTGCCATTGCGTCTACTTTCGCTCAAAATGGTACTTATTCTTCTCTTCTTTTTGACGGAAATTATAAGTTTATCATACCTAACGGTCAAGGACCGTTTATGTGGAAGCAAACTACTTCCGGCGCCCCTGATTCTATGGCAATAACAATGAGTGGAAACCAAAACCTTGATATACAAGTTACTCCTTATTATATGATCAGGAATCCACAGATCACAGGTTCAGGAACTAATGTTACGGCTACCTTTAAGGCAGAGAAAATTATTACCGATGCCAACGCTAAAGACATAGAAAGGGTAAGCCTTTATATTAATAAAACTCAATTCGTATCAGGTGGAGATAATATTGCTGCAACGGACATGTCGGGGTCAGCAATAACCGATATGAATAATATATCATTAACGGTAGGCATTCCAACTATTGTCCCTACTCAGAATTATGTTTTTGCCCGTATCGGACTAAAAATTTCCGGTGTTGAAGACATGCTGTTTTCACCAGTGACAAGAATACAATTCTAAAAGCCGCTTGTAAGGTCATTCAAAGTATTTTGAATGGCCTTATTTCTTTTAGGAGAATCAATCAATTAAAACTAGCAGCTTATCGCTATTAGTTTCCCTTCTAATCTTTCAATAAATAGTGCTCGTAAACACCTCTCGCCTTAATTATATTTATAGAAAGGGTAGGAGAATTAAAAACAGCCTTATTTATTTTTATACACGTTGATATGAATAAATCAATTTTATCTGCCGCTCTTTTATTTGTAACTGGTTTTTCTTTTGGCCAGTCAAACAACTGGAAAATAGTACCAGGAAGAATTGTTACTGACTGGGCACAAAAAGTAAATCCGGCTAATGTATTACCGGAATATCCGCGGCCTCAAATGCAGAGAAAAACAAGCTGGGCTAATCTTAATGGTCTGTGGCAGTATTCGGCTTTACCTGCATCAGCTGGTCAAAATATTCCTGCAACTACTCAGGGCGAAATACTTGTGCCTTTTGCAATAGAGTCATCTCTTTCTGGAGTAGGCAAAACTGTGGGAAAAGACAGTGTTTTATGGTATACAAGAACAGTTAACATACCTGCAAAAAGAAATGGAAAGCGGGTTCTGTTACATTTTGGGGCAGTAGACTGGCGTACAAATGTATATGTAAATGGAACTGAGGTAGGATCTCACGAGGGAGGTTACGATCCTTTTTCGTTCGATATTACTGCAGCGTTAAAAAAGGGAGCTAAACAACAGATAGCAGTTCGCGTTTGGGATCCTACCAACGATGGACCTCAGCCTGTTGGAAAGCAGGTGAAAGACCCTGAAGGAATCTGGTACACCCCTGTAACTGGTATTTGGCAGACTGTGTGGGCAGAAACCGTTCCTGAAAGTTATATAGCTTCTACACGCCAAACACCTGATCTTGATAACAAGACGGTAACCGTACAAACGGCAATCGCAAACTTTCAACCGGGAGACCAGGTGAGAGTACAGGCATGGAATAAATCGCAACTGGTAGCAGAAAAAGTCTCTGACACTACTGCAATGCTCAATATCGATAATCCAAACGAGTGGTCGCCTTCTAATCCTTTCTTATACGATCTTAGAATTGCACTATTACGAAAAGGCAAAGTAGTTGATGAAGTAAAAAGCTATTTTGCAATGAGGAAAAGCTCGATTGCTGCTACTACCGACGGCTACCAGAAAATGATGCTGAATAACAAGTTCATGTTTCAGTTTGGACCTTTAGACCAGGGTTGGTGGCCCGACGGTTTGTACACAGCCCCAACGGACGAAGCCTTGAAGTTTGACATTGTGAAGACCAAGGAAATGGGCTTTAACATGATTCGTAAACATATTAAGGTAGAGCCTGCACGCTGGTATTATTACTGCGACAGTATAGGTATAGTGGTATGGCAGGATATGCCAAGTGGCGATCGCGGAAATCGTTGGGAACCTCGTCCTGGGGTAATTGCACGGGCTACTGACAGAGATCGTACTCCTGAGTCAGAGATGTATTATCGCAGGGAATGGAATAACATTATTGATGCACTCTATAACTTCCCTTGTATCGTAGTCTGGACTCCCTTTAACGAGGCATGGGGACAATTTAAAACAGTTGAAATCTCAAACTGGACAATGCAAAAAGACCCAACAAGATTGGTTAACAGCGCCAGCGGTGGAAACTTTTTTCCTGTAGGGCACATGATCGATATTCACAGTTATCCTGATCCTGCTATGCCTAGTCCGAGCATATTTGGAGCTAAGCAAGCCTTAGTGCTAGGTGAGTTTGGAGGTTTAGGACTTGCTCTTGAAGGGCATACATGGCAGGAATCAAAAAACTGGGGCTACCAGAGTTTCAAAAACTCGGAGGAGTTATTTGCTCGTTATACAACTTTAACCGACCAGCTAAAAACCCTCATCAATCTTGGGCTATCAGCCGCTGTTTATACGCAAACAACTGATGTGGAAGGTGAGGTAAACGGATTTATGACGTATGACCGTAAAGTGATGAAGATGCCTATAGATAAATTAAGCCAGGTGAATACCGAATTATATAGTATCGGTAATAAACTGTCACTAAAGTAGCTTTGGTAGTTTGCCTGTCCATAGTTTGTTGATTTTTTTTTGGGGGACAGGCATTTGTAGTGCTATTATAAATCGTTGCGTCGCACTCTTGTACTTTTTATTCACTATTGTACAACGAATGCGGCGCACTTTGTTTTTACAATATTTGCAAACCTTGTCCATTCAAAATTTTCTTGAAATCCACTTAATTGTTCAAGTGTAAATACGGAACTTCGTATTTCTATTGCTAAACTTTATAATTGGCAAAATGAAATGTAGGTAAACGATGCACACAGGCATCCTTCTCCTTAAGGAGAAGGAACGAGGATGAGGTAAACCACTCAATCGAAACCGCCAGAAATCAAGATCCTGAAATAATATCCCCCTTTTTATTAACTGCTGCTAATGCGTTTAAAAGTTCACCAAATGAAGCTGTTTCGTTTTCTGCTTGTAATTTTCTTGGTTTTTACTATTAATTGCCTAACATATTCACAAGACATACCTAAAGGCCATATTGCACCTGCACCACTTTATCGGGACCCTGTAACTGATGGAGCTGCTGATCCTGTAATGGTATGGAATCGCGAAGAGAAAAAATGGTGGATGTTGTACACCCAGCGTCGCGCAAATGTAGAGTCGGCAGATGTAGCATATTGTTACGGTAATCCTATAGGCGTTGCATCAGGAGAAAATAACGGCAGAACATGGGTATACAGAGGAACGTTAGAACTTAATTTTGAAAGGGGGCAAAATACATTTTGGGCGCCGGAAGTAGTATATAACAGGGGAGAGTATCACATGTTTGTTGTGTACATACAAGGAGTACGAAGTCATTGGGGTGGCACGGCAAGAATGGCACATTATGTAAGCAAAAATCTATGGGATTGGAAATTTTTAGGATTGCTAACGCTTACATCAGAAAATGTGATTGATGCAACAGTTATGCAAATGCCGGACGGGAAATGGCGAATGTGGTATAAAGACCAGCAGCGAGGCAGCGTTACCATGACGGCGGAAAGTGACGATCTTTACAAATGGCAGATACATAACGAACCTGCAATTGGAGGTATACCGCACGAAGGACCAAAAGCATTCCGTTTTGCAGATTACTACTGGATGATAACGGACGAATGGCATGGAATGCGAATATATCGGTCTAAGGATGCAACAAATTGGGAGAAACAAGGATTAATTTTAGATACTGCATCTAACCGAACAGAAGACACACCGAGTGGTGCGCATGGTGATGTTATAGTTGTAGATGGTAGAACTTATGTTTTTTATTTTACTCATCCTGGTCGTAAAAATCACAATGAAGCTCCTATCGGCACAAATGGAATTATTCCTTTCAACCTACGACGATCGTCAATACAAGTAGCGCCGCTTCAATTTAAGGATGGAACCCTCATATGTAATCGTAATAAGCCTTTTGATTATTGGTTAACAGAACCGGTTCCCGGGAAATAGCTCTTGGGTTAAATAGTTGCGACATGTTTAATTAATGCGAGCTCGGTGAGTAATGATAAGAACGTACAAGTGAGTGACACAACCGGAGTTTAATAGCGAGGTAAAAGCTGGATTCTACATCAACTCAAAATAAACAAGACAAAATAAAGATCGATGAGTATGCAGTCCGTTTGCCATGTTATTAAGGCTGACGAAAGATATAGAAGTGTAATTAAACACTTAATGCAGTTCTATATCTATGATTTTTCCGAATATGTTGATCTTGATGTGGAGGAAGACGGGTTATATAAGGAGTACCCTTACCTGGATGACTATTGGAAAGATGAAAGTTACAGGTTTGCTTATGTTTTGAGGAATGATGAGAATTATATAGGTTTTGTATTGGTAAGACTTGTTGCGGCAGAAGAGCGAGAATACTTTTCCATAGCAGAATTTTTTATAATGAGGAAGTATAGACGAAAGGGAATTGGTAAAGCAGTAGCAGAGCAAATGTTTAATTTACATAGGGGACAATGGGAAGTTCATCAAATGGAAAGCAACAAACCTGCACAAGTATTTTGGACGAAAGTTATTAATGAATATACAAAAGGACAGTTTAAAGAGCGCATTGAAAATGGAAAAACGATACAAACTTTCGAGAATTATCTTTAAATACAAAGGCCGGGGCTAAAGCGTTAAAATGATATCCTCTGGTAAATCTTTGAACTAAACACATACCTCAATTTCGCTTTTTAACAACCTTGAAAACTACTGACCTTTAACCTATTTATGCAAAAAACAACACTTTTATGGTGCCTTTTGATAGTAATTGGGTGTGACGCGCAGCATCCAGTTGATCTTTCTGCTTATAGTTTAAAGAGTGAAGCAAAAGTTTCGGCTAATAAAAATGTAATAACAGTAGACTGGCCAGTAAGTAAGGGGGAGCGAGGCAGAATTTTACTTGATCTGGAAAAAGATAAACCCCTATTTAAAAGTCTTGAGCTTAGCGACAAAGGTACTTTTAAAAAAATATCGGAAAACATTGATCCTGCTTTTATACTAACGGTGGGTAAAAGAGATCTTGTTTCTCAAAATGGCTGGAATATTTTCTTTGATAAAGTTCCTGACAAACCTCACCAATCATACAATGTAACTTTTGATAAGCAAACGGCTTCTGTAACTACTGCCGGTTCACAAACAGTTATCCGCATTGCTGGAATACAGTCTGCATCTTTTAGTGGAGCCTTAGAAATCACTGTTTTCAACGGGAGTCCCCTGTTTAATGTGGCTGCTGTAATGTCTACCAATATTGATTCTACGGCTATTGTGTATGATGCAGGATTGATAAGTAAAAGCCAAACCTGGGACAAGATTGCCTGGTCTGATACAAGAGATCAACTTCAATCGGCAGTAGTGAACCTGCAGGATACAAGTAAAAATCTGGAGGTAAAATATCGGACAGTCATTGGTGAAAGTGCAAACGGAAGCCTTGCTGTGTTTCCTGCACCTCATCAATATTTTTACCCTCTTGACGAAGCTTTTAATTTAAAATTTACCTGGTTCGGTAAGAATTACCGCCAAATGATACCTGAATATGGACTGGGTATAAGGCAGGACTTGTATGGCGACAGGCGTTATGTGCCTTGGTTTAATGCACCACCTAAAACACAGCAACGGCTAAACTTTTTTTGTCTTTTAAGCACGGCTAAAGCAGCAGGATTACTAGAGGAGGTGAAAAAGTTTACTCATAGCGATACTTACGTTCCTTTGCCAGGCTATAAGACGATGTCGAGCCACTTTCACAATGAATTTATAATGAGTGTTGTGCTTGCAGGAAAGCCAGTGCCTGAAAAGCCAAATTTTGTAAATGTTTTCAAGAAGACAGGAATTGATATAGTTCATCTTGGTGAATTTCATTACACGGCTCATCCTAAAGGTCCGGATGATCAGAGGCTGAAAGAATTGAATGCCTTGTTCGAACAATGCAAGCGTTTGTCTGATAAAGAATTTCTTTTGCTGCCGGGAGAAGAGCCCAACGAATTTTTTGGAGGACACTGGATGGAAATGTTTCCAAAACCTGTTTACTGGATTATGTCAAGAAAGCCTGACGAGCCATTTGAATCCGCAGATCCGAAATACGGTAAAGTGTACAGGATAAACGACAAAAACGATATGCTGAACTTGTTGGAGCTTGAAAAAGGGCTTGCCTGGACGGCTCATGCGCGTACGAAAGGATCAACAGGTTTTCCGGATACTTATAAAAATGAAAAATTTTTTACATCAGATCGCTTTATGGGAGCTGCCTGGAAGGCGCTTCCTGCAGATCTATCACAACCAAAATTGGGCAGGCGAGTGTTGGATTTGATGGACGATATGAATAGCTGGGGCTTAAAAAAGCATATAATTGCCGAAGCGGATTTGTTTACAGTCGAGCCACAGAACGAAGTGTACGCTCATTTAAATGTCAACTATTTAAAGCTAGATAAATTACCCGGGTTTAGTAACGGCTGGCAACCGGTTTTGAATGCTATGGAGAAGGGAAAGTTCTTTTCGGGAACCGGTGAGATCTTATTTCCGTCATTTACAGTAAATGGCAAGGAGGCTGGAGAAACCGCGCAGTTACCTGCGTCAGGCAAAGCGGAAATTGTTTTAGGCGTTGACTGGACTTTTCCGCTAAATTTTGTTGAAATCATTTCGGGAGACGGCAAGCAGGTTTACCATGAAAAAATAGACCTTAGTTATACCAAAGCTTTTGGTAAGAATACTTTTAAGTTTCCTGTTGATCTTAATGGGAGAAAGTGGATAAGGGTGGAGGTTTGGGACGTAGCTGCAAACGGGGCTTTTACACAAACAGTTTGGCTTAAATAAACCTAACTTTAAAGTATGCGTCAGAATTACAACCATATTTAGAGCAAACAAAATTTCGTGTATGAAAAAGGTTCTGTTAACTATATGCCTGGCACTGTTGCTAAAGGCCGTGATAGCACAGGAAGAGTTACCAGGGAAAGAGCTGTCTCATTATGTATTTCCGGCTTTTGTTGATGGAACGGTTAAAAAGAAATCAGGTGAAATTGTTAAGGCATCACTTAACTATAATACTATTACCGAAGAGATGATCTTTGACCAGGCTGGGCAAAAACTAGCTTTGGACAAGTTAGAAGATATAGACACGGTTTACATCCAGGATAAAAAGTTTGTGCCTTTTGAAAAGGTATTTTATGAAGTAGCTGCCAATACCCCTGTTGCTTTATTTATACAACATAAATCAGAAATTATTCCTCCCGGGAATAACACAGGCTTTGGAACTTCAAATACATCAGCCATTACCAATTTGACCGATTTTAAAACTTCCGGTTCAGCCTATAAACTTCAACTGCCCGAAGATTTTAAAATTAGGTCTAAGACGGCATTCTGGCTAAGAAAAAATAATAATTACGCTCTCATTAAAACCGAGAAAAATGTGGAGGATTTGTTTCCTGATAAGGCCGATGCAATTAAAAAGTTTGTGAAGACTAATAAAATAAACTTTAAAAATCCGGATGATTTGATAAAGCTTACAGTTTTCTGTAATTAAAATTACGCGCCAAATACAATTTCAAAATTAATTAACGCTAAAACTTAAAATAGGACTTATTTAGAAAATGACAAAGAAAACAAGTTACTCCCTGCTATTTGCCTTATTGCTTTCCAACCTGGTTTTCGCTCAAAAAAATGCCCGTACTAACAGTGGTTATTATAAAAAAGAAATGAAAGCCTTGCAGGCTGTTATTCAGAAAAATTTTTACGACAGCGCCGCCGGTTATTATAAGGAGACTGCTATTCATGAGAATGGTGAAAATCCGTATTCTTATTTATGGCCAATATGCGCGTTGTACCAGGCAAGCAATGAGATAGAAAAAGTAGAGCCCGGTAAGCAGGTTCTAAGTCCTATGTTGAAGATCATTGGCGATTATTATGATCCGGCTCCGCCTAAACCCGGCTATGCTTCTTACATTTTGAAGTTTAAAGGTGGCGATCGTTTTTACGATGACAACCAGTGGATAGGAATAACTTCGTTAGACGCATTTACAAGGTTAAAAGATAAAAAGTTTCTAAGTCTGGGCCAAGACATTTACAACTACATGATGACAGGCTATGATACCGTTTTAACAGGGGGAATTTACTGGCAGGAGAATAAAAAAATCTCGAAGAACACCTGCTCTAACGGTCCGGGAATACTTGTAGCACTCCAGTTATACCAGGCTACAAATAACAAAAGCTACCTGGATACAGCCCTATTAATTTATAACTGGGTTAACAAGTATTTAAAAACGCCGTCTGGCTTGTATTGGGATAATATCGGAATCGCCGATCACAAAATAGGCAAGGCCACTTTTTCATATAACACAGGCACAATGCTTCAATCAAATGTGTATTTATATGAATGCACAAAAGATGAGAAATACCTCAAAGAAGCCATTGCTATTGCCGATAGCTCAATGCCTTATTTCTATGGAAGCAAAAAGTTTAGAGATAGTTACTGGTTTAATGCAGTGCTTCTAAGAGGTTACCAGCATCTATTGAAGTACAACAAAGACCTCAAATATATTTTAGCATTTAAAGACTGCCTGGATAATGCTTTAAAAAGTGAGAGGAATGAGCAGGGATTGTTTATGGGTAAAGACAAGCCGCAGGATTTGGTTGCACATGGCGGCATGTTAGAAATTCTTGCCCGTTATGCATTATTGGAAAATCGGTACAGCCTTTCTGGTAACAAGAGTTTGGTGCAAAGGCGTTGACAGTACGGCAACAGCTAATCGATTACTATTTAAAACCAGGCAATGAAAAGATCAATTCTGCTTCTTATTTCAACTTTAGCTGCTACTGTTTTTATATTTTCTCAAAATACCGCCTCAAAGTCCAGAAATAAACGTCCCAATATTATTATCATTTTGGCAGACGACCTGGGCTTTTCTGATGTAGGTTGTTATGGAGGCGAAATTCATACTCCTAATATTGATTACCTCGCGACAAATGGTTTACGATTCACCCAATTCTATAATACTTCACGTTGTTGCCCTACCCGCGCTTCTCTGCTAACAGGATTATATAATCATGATGCAGGAATAGGAGAGATGACCGAAGACCGTCATTTGCCCGGCTATAGGGGACATATAACCGAAAATGCAGTTACTATAGCCGAGGTGCTAAAGGCGGCAGGTTATCATACAGGCATGTCTGGTAAATGGCATGTATCAAATACCATTGAACAAAAAGGAGCACAGGCTCAACTCGATTGGCTAAATCATAAAACAAGTTATCCTGCTTTTTCACCTTTGGATCAATATCCAGTTAACAGGGGCTTCGAGAAGTATTATGGCAATATTTGGGGTGTTGTTGACTATTTTGATCCTTTTAGCCTTGTAAACGGTACAACACCGGTAACCAACGTTCCTGCCGGTTACTACCATACCAATGCCATCAACGATACCGCGGTAGCTTATATAAAGGAGTTCAGTAAAGACGAGAAACCTTTCTTTCTTTATGTTGCTGAAACAGCGCCTCACTGGCCACTTCATGCTTTACCTGAGGATATTGAGAAATACAAGGATACCTACAAAGTTGGATGGGATGCTATTAGGGAAGCCCGTTACAAAAAGATGGTTAAGCTTGGTTTAATTGACTCTGTAAAAGCTCCCCTTTTACCACGCTGGCAGAACGAACTTTCCTGGGACCAGAATCCCGATGAAGAATGGGATGCAAGAGCCATGGCAGTCCACGCAGCAATGGTCGACAGAATGGACCAGGGAATAGGACGGATTATTAATGCTTTGAAAGAAACAGGCAGACTTGACAACACGCTTATTCTATTTCTTAGTGACAATGGTGCCAGTCCTGAAAATTCCGCAGGCTATGGACCTGGCTTTGATCGTCCAAACGTAACCCGGAATGGTCTACCGGTTAGTTACTCGCTTAAAAAAGATGTAATGCCTGGTCCTGAGACAACCTTCGCTTCAATTGGGCAGCGGTGGGCAAATGTGTCAAACACTCCTTATGAGTATTGGAAAAGTGAATCTTACGAAGGTGGAATTCATACTCCGATGGTTGCTTTTTGGTCAAAGGGAATTACCGTAAGAAAAGGAGGTTTTACTAACCAGCTAGGGCACGTAATGGATTTTATGGCAACCTTTATTGAATTGGCTGGGGCAAAGTATCCTACGGAGTTTAAGGGTAATAAGATAAAACCGCTGGAAGGGATAAGCTTAATCCCTGTTTTTAAGGGAAAAACAATGGCAGGACATAAAGTTCTGTTTAATGAGCACTACGGAGCCAAATATGTAAGAACCGACGAATGGAAATTAGTTGCACAAAATAAGGAGACCTGGCATTTGTATCATATAAACGACGATGAAACCGAGGTAAATGATCTTTCTGGTAAATATCCTGCTAAAGTGCAGGAATTAGAAAGCTTGTGGAATAATTGGGCAAGCAGTCATAATGTATTACCTAAAACAAAACAAGGACTTTAGGTGCCACAAAGCTATTCAAGATGTAAAGTTTTGCTTGAAATACATTTATAATATGTTAAAGTAGGCAGCGTGTAATGCGATTAATCATTAACTTAACGGCGTCAATTAAAATTCTAACGGAAAGTTGTCATGGGTCAACATAATAACAACAGACGAGGTTTTTTCAAAAAGGCTTCGCTTGGTGGTCTTATTACAATAAGTAGTCCTGAAATTATCTTCTCTGCTTCAGCGAAATCAGGTAAAAAAATAACTTTAGAAAAGGATGACGTAATTCTTTTCCAGGGCGATTCAATTACAGATGCCGGAAGAAACCGGGATAATAAAAATTCAAATAATTCTTCAGCTTTAGGATCAGGGTATGCTTTCATGGCGGCAGCAGCTTTGTTAGATCAATATGCCGATAAGAATCTCACCATTTACAACAAAGGTATCAGCGGAAATAAAGTTTACCAGTTGGCAGAACGATGGCAGGCAGACTGTCTCGATTTAAAACCAACTGTTCTTAGCATATTAATAGGAGTAAACGACTTCTGGCATACGCTAACAGGCGGTTACAAAGGAACTATAGAAACTTACAGAACAGACTTTAAAAGTTTACTAGACAAAACAAAACAACAACTACCAAACGTTAAGCTGATTATCTGTGAGCCGTTTGCTGTTACAGGTGTGAAAGCTGTAGACGAAAAATGGTACCCTGCTTTCAACGATTACCGGTCTGCAGCAAAAGAGATTGCAGAAACTTATAACGCGGTATTTGTTCCATTCCAAAGTATATTCGACAAGGCACAAAAAAAAGCACCCGGAGCATATTGGACAGGCGATGGGGTGCACCCTTCTATTGCGGGTGGCGAACTAATGGCCCAGGCATGGCTGGAAGCAGTGAAAGGCTAAAATTTGTAGGATACAATCAAATAGAACGAGCTACCAATGCAGAACATAGGAATAATGGTTTGTTTAATTTGGTAGCAAGCAAAAGATCTTTTTTCAGCATCGTTGTGTCACTCACTTGTACTTGTAGATATTATATTCACCGATTTAATACAATAAAAAAAATCATAAATAGAGCTTCGGAGCATCCAGGTAGTTTTCTAAGCATAAGTTGCTAAATCCATTTAATTAAATAAATCGTATAATGATCAAAAGGTTCACTTTTCATGTTTTTGTTTCGATAGCAACCCTGTTATCAGTTGTCAATGTGGCTTCAGCGCAACTACAACGAGCACCCGCATATCCATTAATAACTCACGATCCTTATTTTAGCGTGTGGTCTTTTACCGATAGTCTTAATGCAAAAACCACTACTCACTGGACAGGGCAGAACCAGTCATTGATGGGTATGATCACTGTTGATGGAAAAACATATCGTTTCTTAGGTCAGGAAGAAAAAAGTTACCTGGCTATTGCTCCTGCTTCAGACGAGGCGTCTTACACTGCTCAATATACCGAGGATGAACCGGGTGAAGGGTGGATGAACCCGGACTTTAATGACAGCCAGTGGAAAAATGGAAAGGCCCCATTTGGATCAGAAGGAGAAGCAAACACAAAATGGGAGAAGAAAGATATCTGGATGAGACGGGTTTTTACATCAGATAAAGCAGGTTTAGAAGACTTGTACTTAAAAGCAGTACACGACGACAATTGTGATATTTACCTTAATGGTAAAAAGATTTACAGCTCTGGATTGGTAAACAAATTCAAGTATACATCTATAAAAGAGAAGCTTAATCAGGGCAGGAACGTACTGGCAATTCATGGGGTTAATACTGGTGGACTAGCCTGGTTAGATGTTGGTTTGGTTACCGAGATGAAAAATCAATCAGCTCAGGATTTAAAGGCAGAGCAAAAAAGCGTAGAAGTAACGGCAACACAAACTATTTACAATTTCAATTGCGGTCCTGTAAAACTGAAATTAACTTTTACCTCTCCGTTGCTCTTAAATAATCTAAGTCTTTTATCAAGACCTGTTTCCTATATTACTTTTTCCGCCAGCTCTGGCGATGGTGCGGTTCATAATACAAAGTTGTTCTTAGGTGCATCTACTAATATAGCTGTTAACACAACTAAAGAGGATGTGGTAGCAACAAAATATAAAGGCAGTAACTTATTTTTATTAAAAGCAGGTACTGTAGAGCAGCCAATACTTAAAAAGAAAGGCGATGATCTTAGAATTGACTGGGGATATATGTATGTAGCAGCACCACAAGATCAAAAGGCTGAGCAAAGCATAACAACCGCAAAAAGCGCTTTAAGTAGCTTTCTTCAAAACGGTAAAAGTTCCCTGGAGTCTTTGTCTGGCAGAGAATTAATGCTAAATACCGTATATAATTTAGGTGCGGTAGGCAAGACTCCTAAAGAGCGATTCTTATTAATGGGATATGATGATCTTTACTCTATACAATACTTTGGTCAAAACCTGCAACCATGGTGGAAAGAGGGAAAAGACACTACAATGATCAGCCAACTTGCTAAGGCTAGTGTGGGTTATAAGCAAATCATGCAGCAATGCACTGCTTTTGACGCAAAAATGTACAGCGATGCAAAGCGGATAGGAGGCGATGAATACGCAAAAATTTGTGTGGCTGCTTACAGGCAAAGTATCGCTGCTCACAAATTGGTAAAAAGTCCGGCGGGAGAAATATTGTTTTTATCTAAAGAAAACTTTAGCAACGGGTCAATCAATACAGTAGACGTTACTTACCCTTCAGCTCCTTTATATCTATTATATAATCCTGAATTGCTTAAGGGAATGCTGAACGGTATTTTTTATTATAGTGAAAGTGGTATGTGGAAGAAGCCATTTGCTGCACACGATTTAGGAACGTACCCTCTTGCAAACGGTCAGACGTATGGAGAAGATATGCCGGTAGAAGAGTCGGGTAATATGCTTATTTTAACAGGAGCCATTACAAAAGCAGAAGGAAATGTAGAGTATGCAAGAAAGCATTGGCAGACCCTTACAGAATGGGCAGAGTATTTAAGTAAAGAAGGTTTCGATCCCGATAAGCAATTATGCACGGATGATTTTGCAGGTCACCTTGCTCGTAACGCTAACTTATCGGTTAAGGCAATTATAGGACTTAGATGTTATGCAATGTTAGCTGAGATGCTAAACCAGAAAGAAACTGCAGAGAAGTATAAAGTTATGACCGCAGAAATGGTTCAAAAGTGGATGAAGCTGGCAGATGTAGGTGACCACTATGCGTTAACTTTTAACGACAAGAAGACCTGGAGCCAGAAATATAACCTGGTATGGGATAAAGTGCTTGGATTTGATTTATTTCCAAAGGAAGTTTACGATAAGGAAGTAGCATTATATCTTACAAAACAAAATGGTTATGGTCTGCCGTTAGACAGCAGAAAAACATATACAAAATCAGACTGGATTTTATGGACAGCAACATTAGCTGACAACCCAAAAGATTTTGAAGCGCTAATGAATCCTGTATACAAATTTGTTACCGAGACAACATCACGTGTACCTTTAAGTGACTGGCACGAAACAGAAACCAGCGAAATGAGCGGGTTCCAGGCGAGAAGCGTAGTGGGCGGATACTTTATGAAACTACTGCAGGCAAAATTAAATACAACAAATAAAGAAGGAAAAAAGACCATTAAAGATTTGCAGACAAAGTGATTGCGACGCAACGATGATGCTATAAAAAACTACCGCCGGAACCATAAAAATCACCTGCATTTTATGAACAGGAGGTCTGACAAGGTACTGGTTGAAGCCAAAGAGTTTGATTTGAATTGAAGACAGATTTAAAACGACGTTCTGCTGGAATTAAATAAATTGTTTATAATTATTTAAAACTAATAAATAAAGGTTATGCTTAAA
>Ga0181465_100119_pt1 | contig 23128 bp, 17 predicted proteins | sample InSIn3gowninarea_FD_119076 | JGI IMG/M metagenome (GOLD analysis project Ga0181465, IMG submission 119076) | Clean room microbial communities from NASA Spacecraft Assembly Facility at Jet Propulsion Laboratory, Pasadena, California, USA -... ... | reverse complement strand
TTAATAATGAAAGACATTTTGAAAGAGAAACGCTTTTAGACTTCATAAAAGTGGCGAAGACTTAGAGATCATAGCTTTTGCAATTGAAGGTTTACTAAGCCTGCATAACGTTACGTTACTTGATGAAAATGCTACTGCAACAATAAACGGTAGCATCATAACGACTGCTCATGATGAATTTATTGAGGCTTTAGATGCGGAGGAAATACAACATGCTCAACACATGAAAGTGATATTGGAGGACCACTTCAACTTCTTACACGCAACCTCAATCCTAACCCAAAAAGCTGCATAAAATGAAATACTCTAAAGATGTCCGCTTATCTAAAAGATGTAAAAGATATTTAAAATAATCATGGCTAAGGATATGCATTGTAAGTATGATTGCTAAACCAATGAAGTACTAAAATAAATTCCATTTATAAACCTAAACAACAAATCAAAGCCATGAAAGAGACAAATTCAAAGACTAACGCTCAAAGTGGTTACTCAGATTTAGCTGACGTTATACTTGGCCTATCAAGCATACCATCCTACAGCATTGACACAATAAAAGCAAACATGGGTAGCGGGTTAGAACTTGAAAGCATTTCAAAGATCTGCGCTTCCGCTTGGGCAGTGGAAGTATCAGACATCGTCGGAAGGTTACGGCATAACAAACAGAGGGAAGTTGAGAAGCAATATTCCTTCTTATGGGCTGCTAAATTGTACTCGCCGTTCGGTAATTATCCGATTAGTGAGTTTATGGGTTGCCGCTGGGGCTCTGTATTTAACGCTTTTAACCGAACAAATGCAACCATCAGGAACAACGATAGGGTTGCATACCCGGTCATTCTTAAAATCGTCGAAGCATGTGAAAAGTCCAGTAAGGGATTCGGGAAGAAATTAATTGGCGAGTACTTCAAGCCTAAATATCAGTACGACTTTCAAACATCATGTGATACTATTTGGAATATTAACCTGTACCAATACTCTGCGATACCAATTAAGGAAATTTTGTGGTTTAAGAAAATTATTGGAACGTCTGATAATACGGGGGGAGGCATCCACGTTTATCATCACAGTACTCCCAATTGTACTCGCATTCAAGTAAATGCAGAGAATATAGAACACCTGTATTTGTGTCAAAATGCTGGCTATCGCTTCACTACCAAAAAAGAGTTTGACGATCTAAAAAAACGTAGTCCTATATGCGACAAGTGCTTTAATAAAAATATATGCGATAGAAGAGGTAATGAATTTCTAATGAAACTTGCCAAAGATTGTTTTGTTCCATTGGAAGATGCTCGGCTCACCGTTCCGATAGAATTTCTTTACCCTTTTGAGAAATTTCAACTTCAATAAAGTATAAAGGTTGCTTTTTACATTGGCATTTTTTTAACCATTCTTGCTCTTGCGTTGGCTAGCACTTTAACAATAGAACCTAGAGATTTACTTGGCAAAAATAATTACTAAGCGACCTAGCCGCTCAAATATTATATCAACAATTACATGCAACAAAACAAAGGCACATCGTTATGTAAAACCTGTCCGTTTACTGAACAGTGTCCCTTCCACAAACAACCAACTGCATTTGAACAGCGCTATTGCACAGTTCTTAACAAGCATAACAATCAGAAAGAAACGGCGCTAAGGAAGTGTTCCCATTGTCCTGTTTCATTTGAATGTCCTTTAATGAGGTACGAGGAAAATAAACGTTACAACTTATGCATAATTAGAAACTCGCCTTTAAAATTCTCCAAAACAATCACAAGCTTGATAATTCCGGAGGATTATGATGAATGGATGGATAGATTATCACAATTCAACAAAACTCACCAGCAATAAAAACTGATCCCGATGAAAGGTAAGAATCGAGAACTTAAGGTGCACCCAATAACAAACTATAGAGGCATGCACTGCTCAACCTGCGCCGTAAATAACAAGTGCACCGTTGCGCCCTTATCGGATGCAGGCAGCCTCAAAGCCACACTTTATGTAACGCTGTTAAGGAGTTGTATCTTGGGGTAGCTCTTAATAACAATATGAAGGAACTATATCCCGATAAGGCGTCTAAGCTATTTCCAATAATTGAAAATTAAATTTTATGTCCAAAAGGAAAATGAAGTCTAAAAGCGTTTCTCTTTCAAAATGTCTTTCATTATTAAAATGGTATTTACCGAAAACAAAAAATCATGAGAGTAACAAATAAACAAGTAAGAGTATGGGTTGAAGAAATTCAACAGCAAAGGATGCAAGAAGAGAAGAAATCTAACCCACCTTCTAAATCATTAACTGATTTGATAGATGAACATTGTAAAGCCGTAAAAGATCACTGTGAGTGGGCGCACAATCATCTGAACTTGATAAAGGAACATTGTAGATTGGTTAACCATGCATTGAACCATTCAAATCAGGGTAAGGCAGAATAATAAGATTACTCTCTAATTAAAACTTTAGTCAAATGAAAACAGTAAACTGCAACTTGTGCCCCTTTGAAACAAGCTGTCCATTTTCTAAAAATCCTTCTTCTTTCCAGGAAACAATTTGTCGAGGGTTTATTGAAAATCATTTTAATCGTCCGCTAAACGCAGGGAAAGCGAAGTCACTACAGGAATACTTCAAAACCATTGACATTAGAATGGGGCAATACATGTTACAAAACGCCATCTACTCTTTGCAGCCAACGCGAAAATTCGTAAATCTAATATCCATTACAAACAACTAAGCACAAATGCTTAAATCTGGACACGTAAGCTACTTTAGAAATAAGGTAGCTTTTCTAACCATAAACTCTTAAATATGCCCACTTCAAGCGAAAAATTCCTCCCAATGGCTGTTGATAATATCGGCTTTTTAGTCGATCGGCTAGGCCAGGACTGCCACCCTTTACAATTCCTTCGAGAGCTTACACAGAACTCAATAGAAGCCCTATTACGCAAGGGAGGGAAGGGAGAAATAGTTTGGGATATGGATTGGCTCACATTTGAACTAGAAGGGCTTAAAAAGCTTTGTATTACGGATAATGGGGATGGTATGACTGGCGAAGAATTAGTGCGGTTTATCAATCAACTTTCATCTTCCAATTCGTTGCAGTCAATGTCAGGAAATTATGGAGTAGGCGCTAAGATCACTGCTGCAACGAATAACCCTCATGGCGTTGTTTATATTTCATGGAAGCAAGGTGAAGGTGCAATGATACAATTGTATAGGAACGACAAAACAGGGCAATATGGATTAAAACAATGGAAGTATCAAGACGGTTCTTATGGACATTATCTTGTTGTTGATGATGATTTAAAACCAGCCTTAATAAAGAGTAATGGTACTAAGGTAGTATTGCTGGGTGCTGCAAAAGAAAGCAGCACAATGGAACCTCCAATAATTGCAGCATCACCTTCAAGGTGGATAGCAAAATATCTTAATGGCAGGTACTTTAAGTTCCCGGATAATATAACTGTAAAGGCCCGTGAAGGATGGGACTTTGCAAAGAATGACAAATCACACAACATACTTAGAACACTGACGGGTCAAGGTCCGTACTTAAAAGAGCATTCTCAATCTCACGGACAACTTAAATTATCAAACGCATTAGCTCATTGGTGGATACTTAAAGAAGATCCTTCTCTAACGTCTAATGGTGGGTATATCGAAGCAACAGGGCATCTTGCAGCGCTTTACCAGGATGAACTATATGAGTTAACAACAGGACGATCGGGAATGTCAAAGCTTCAACAATTTGGTATCATCTTCGGCCATAAGTTGGTAGTTATTTATATTGAGCCAACGAATACAAAGCACCTTACTACAAACACTGCTAGAACAACATTATTAATAAGCAATGATCAATTGCCATGGGGCGATTGGTCTTTTGAGTTTAGGAATAACATGCCGGAGGAGATTGCAAAGCTTATTGAAGAAAAAGCTGCAGCAACAATAAATACAGATCACAATAAAGCGATAAGAGAACGCTTAAAAAAGATCCTGTCTCTTTTCAATATTAGCCGATATAAACCAGACGAACAAGGCAAGCATTCCGTTGATGAAGATCGTTTAATAGCAGTAGGATCTTATGATAAGTCTAGCAGTAGACGCGATGTGCAGAAAGATGAAGGTACTGGAGGCAATGGAAGTAATGTGTATGCAATCTTTGAAAAAGCAGGAGGTTCATCTGCAAAGAAAATAACGCCAGATCCATTTCCTGTAGTTCGATGGGTAAGTATAGAAAACCAAACTAGAGAGCCCGGAGATATAGAAGATCGCGCTGCAAAATATCTTAGTGATCAAAACATACTTTTAATAAATGCAGACTTCACAGCTTTCACTGATTTGGTTGATTATATAACAACAGACCTCAAGAACATAAACACTGTTCGCAGCACTATTAAGGATGTTGTAAAAGGTTGGTATGAACAGGCTTTAGTAGAAACAGTAATAGGGCTCCAAAGCCTCATAAATAGGAAGGATTGGGCACAGCCTGACATTGATAAGGCTTTATCAGAAGAGGCGCTTACAGGCGCTGTAATGCAGCGCTACCACATTGTAAATTCAGTTAAACGAGAGGTTGGTTCAAGAATGGGATCGTTGAAGGCTATTGCTAATAAATTGCTATTGATGTGTGCTTAATTAGGTTTTAATTTCCAGTATTTATAAAGCTTAATATACAACCTCACTTTTTTATTTGGATTTACATCTAACTCTGAAATAGTGTTATAGGCATCCTTAAACCTACTGAGCTTCTGATAGATGATAATTTTAACTTCAAGTAACTCCTTATTTTTTAAAGCCTTGTGACCCAGTTTACTTAAAAACATTTTACGTTCTTGTTCATTTTTTAAAACGAAGCCCTTATCAATCAAATCATAAATCTGCAAAACTTCTTCCGGTTTCAACATATCTTTTGGTCCATTATCTGCGACTTCGAGTGCTGCGATAGGATCTGAGGAGGCGATCACTTTAGCAATAGTAAAATATGATCGCGACCTTTCCTCCTGAGAAAGTCTGTCAACTAGGTTAAGCGCTAAATGATAATTTATTGCTGCTATTTTTTCAATTAATTCTTCGAAGAAAAACTTCATCCTTTCGTCTATATCAACTTTATTAGCGATGGTATATGCAAGATTTAAATTAATACCTGTAAGTGTTGTTGCGATTGATGAGTAAGCATATGCTTTCACATGTTTGTCTGTTATTTTGTCTACTATTTCCAAAGCCCTTTCATAATGTTTGGTGACGAGTTTTTCAGCAATGGCAGAATAAGTGTCATCCTTTTTTTCTTTGTCTTCAATATTATTTGCTTCCAGGACAGCCAAATTAAAAACGGAATCGGATTGATTTTTATTAGGCATTTTATCGGCTATTGAGACATAGGCATATCCCCTGTAATTAATTTCGCTAATCTTTTTTACTTCCTCAATAGCTAAATTAAATATTTCCGAAGATTGTTTCCCCTCAGGTATTCTTGACGCAATAGTGGCATAGGCAAAGCTTTTATAAAAAGCGGCACTGATACGATGGGCCAGCTGAAGAGCCTGAGTGGAATTTTTGAGCGAAATAACATCAATAAGGTGTAGGAAGGCATTCACCTTATCATCCTTGTTTTTGTCTGATAGCTTGTCAAAAAGCTCGATAGCCACCTTCGTTTGCACATCCGCGAACTTGGAAATAAAGTAATAATAAAAATAATCAAGATCCGCTTCCTCTGGGTCGGCATCCTTCATAACCTTTAGGCATACATTGGGATCGTTAATCTTATGGATAAGAAGTCTAAAAGCCGAAGCTTTCTCAAGAACATCAGGTATCTGTGACACAATTGAAAGAGATTGGTTAACATCTTTCAAGGCAACAATCTGAGCGATGCTGTCCATCGCTGCATATCTTTCGTCTTTATCACTAATTTTTTTTACTAGGCCTAAGGCCTCAATAGGAGCTTTAGTAGACCACATTCTTGACAGAATTTTGAAAGCCGTATTCCTATAGGCTTCTACAGATATACTATCTGCTGTCTTTATCGCGGTATTAAAAATAGAATCTCCGGTCGTGCCTTTTGTTTTTACCGCAATACTTGCCAATGCAATAGATTTTGGATAAGCATTGGTGATGCTGGCAACTACTTTAAAGGCGAGATTGTCGTCAACTCCTGCTAAGCTGTCAACAGCGGAAAGTTTATTATTGTCATCTTGGTCAATAGAAATATATCTTAGAATATCATTCTTTATCTTATAATTTAGAAGGAAAACTCGCGAATTTGTTATCAGTAGTAAAGAAACTGCAAATACAACAACAGATACTATAGCAAATCCCCAGTTTCTAAATGCCTTAACAGATTGCCGTAACAACTGTCTTTTTGCCTTTTCATTTTTGCCCCAAGTAATCGCTCGTTTGTATTTATTAATTAAAAGAAGCTCCTTAACACTAAAGAGATAACGCGAATTCCGATTATTGGCAATCCACTCATCGCTTCTTCTCTCTATCAGATAATCAACTTTTCTTAAACTAATGTTGCTATCGTTCAAAATATTAAGAATAGGTAGAATTAATCTCTCATGGGCTAACTCGTAACGTGGAGGGCTTCCGATACTGTGAATAAGTCTAATAGCTTCAAGCCACTGAAGAATGTTAGCTAAATCTGCTTTATGTTCATAGACTAACCTAGTTGCTATCTCATCTGCGTTTAGTTGTCCGACCTTTACTCCCTTGTTAGTATCAATTAAGATCAGTAGAACATTGAGAACACTTTCCTTCTTGAATAGATTAGGAACGTTCAACTGCTCCACAATATATCTTTTTAAGAGACCTTCTACACCACCAAGTTGTTTAAATGATCTCTCGTTATAAGAAGTGTTTTTCTCTTTGTTACTCTTAATTATCAATGAAATTATCTGGAGATCTACGGGCGAGATAAGGCCATCTTCTTTAGATGCCAACTCTTCCGTTGTAATTCTTTCTAAATAACTGATGTCCCTATTTTCAATTTTCTCAGCCTCAGCTATAACCATAAAAACAGCTACCGCCTGTTCAATTGTAAATTTCTTTAAAGTGAAGTAATTTCGCGTGACATCCAAAGTGTATTGGAGCTTCTCTTGAACCTCATGAAGATAGTTCAAAAAATCACTCCTAATAGACATTAAAATTTTCACTGATGGCAGGTTGTCGCAAATTTGTTTTAGTTGCATAATGAAAGGTTCTCTTTCACTTGATGAAGGTATTTGCGTGAAAAATTGTTCAAATTGATCTAAGACTAATATCAATGTTTGAAAACTTCTTTTAGCTACCACCTTTTCCAATAATGCGTAAACATCTGTAGTTTCAACTAGATCTGAGATTGCTAGTTCACTCTTTAATGCCTCAGTAACCGAATCGCCGGCAGGTTTATTGGTGAAGTTTACGATAACACATGTTTGCCCCAAGTTCTTAAACGTCGGAAGCAATCCAGCATTCAACAAGGACGATTTTCCGCATCCTGAAACTGCAGTCAAAACTCCTATTCTATAACTCTTCTGACTAATTGCATTTGTGAAAAGTTGGATCTCCCCATTTCTCTCTAATTTCTTAAAAAGCTCTGCATCAGAAGATTGAAACGGGAGGGGGCCTTTAATTGGAGAAGAATCGCTTAGCGACACATATGTAGGCGAATAGGCAGCTAATTCTTTATACCTTATAAGGACAGCTACAAGAAACAGCAAAATCAGCAACAGCCAAATGAAAACTTTAACATAAGTGGGTATTATAAAAGAAACTCCAATATTTTCTAGGAACCAGTTAGATGATAGGAAGCTTAATAACGCTAAGAGAATCACTACTATTATGACAATTTTCTGAACTTTCGAACTATTTACGAAGTTTCTTAAGCTCAGCGCGGCGGAGTTAACTCCTTTTTCAGTAGCGTCTCGCGTTTCGGAGAAATTCATAGGCGATCGGTTGAGGTTCTTAAGGTAGTTATACTTTTAAAATAATTATAGCTAATTCTAGAATTAGACCTTCTACTAGTAATAACCCTTAGGTAAATATTAAAATACACTCACCACAACTTTTGTTGGTGAAGGAACCTAGGCGTTTGGAGCGCAAGTTGATACATTAAAAATAGCCTCTAAAACGGGCGACTATTCTCATTATTAAAAATAGCGAATTTCATAGGTAAAGACAAAACATAAATGTCTGGGGCACAATCCGCGATACTTTATCGGTGCAATTTATACGAATAAAAAAGCCTGCTAAGAGCAACAGGCCGGTTGCTTTTCTGCTGATCCTAAATTACTCAAAGCAAAAACAGTTAATTCAAATTGTTTTTCACAGCCTACGCCAAGCCATCCACTTCAATGATACCTTCCCGAAGTAAATAACAGGGGTCTTCCAAAAAATGTTATTGTTTAATAGCTTAGAACGGGCTAAGCAATGCACCACTTAGTAAAATATGCTTAAAGCCTAAATTATTGAGCTTACATTTAGCTGTGCTACTGTACCCCATAACAGTCCAAATTGTGAAGCAACTTACCCTACCTCGTAATGCGTTGTTGATTGCCATAACTATCAACACTGCTATTTTTACCCTACTTTCAATCTTGCATTTTTATTGGTGTTTTGGTGGTAGACATTGGTATGAAGATGTATTGCCTACAAATTCAAAAGGATCACAAAGGCTCAACCCTAGTGCTACATCTTGTTTTATTGTTGCTTCTGCTCTGCTATCCTTTGCCTTGATCACGATTGGTAATAGTGGTTTGTTTGACAAGTATATTAAGAGGAATTACTTGGGTTACGGTTCTTTGGCTATAGCAACTATATTCTTAATAAGAGCAATTGGAGACTTTAGATTTATTGGCTTCTTTAAAAAAGTAAGAACAACAAGGTTTGGGATAAACGATACACAAATATTTTCACCATTATGCTTGTTTATTTGCTTACTCAGCTTGCTCATTTTCATTTTGAATAGGAGAATTACTTCTGGGAAGAGGAAGTGCTGATGCACGAGGATGCAAACAATTAAAAAGTAAACACATGATACTATTAGAGCTATTATTTAATTTGGTTTGTTTGATTTTTGGGGTTAAGCGCACAAGAAAATACTATAAAAAGCACTTTAAATAAACATGCTGATACGAGCAACATAAAGCGGGTATATCAAAAAGGAAAGTTGCTAAATTAGGCTAGGCTACTTGCAGTAGAGCTTTCTGTCTCTTTTCCTCCCACCTCTTCTTCAGGTGCTGACTTAATCTCTTAGCAGGCGTATTTTCAAAAGAGGAATATAGGTCAACATGAGCCTCACTAGGAAGCCACCCTTAATAATGTTTCATTTGCCCTAATCCTCTTTTCTTCCCATCTCTTTTTCATGTAAGCGTTTAATCTCCTTGCTGCATCAAGCTTAGTCACTCTTATATACTTCATAAACGCTTTTTCTGTCTTGTGCCCGGTTATTTTCATTATTTCAATAGTAGGGTAGCCATCCAGGTAAAGGTTAGTAGCAAAGGACCTGCGAGCCGTATGGGATGACACAGCCTGATATAGTGGGAGCTTTGGATTTGTGGCGAGCCTACCGGTCTCTGTTAATCCAGTCCTTTCACAAACCTGCTTTATGTAGTCATTAAACTTTTGGTTCGATAACGATTTGGGAAGGCTGTTGTGGTTGTCTTCGTATTTCCTGAAAATCTCAAGTACAAGCGGATTGCATGGTATGATAACTAGTTCCTTGGTCTTCTCAGTAATCACTTTTAAAAACAAATCCCCATCTATGTTGACGATATTCTCTCTTTCAATGCTTGAATAGTCAGAGAACCGAAGACCAACGAGACAACCAAAAACAAACAGGTCTCTCACCTGTTCAAGTTTCTTGTTGTTACTTAAGTCATAGTTATACAACTCTGTAATTTCCTTATCTGATAAGTACACTGCATCTGTTTCAGTTTCCGTGATCGTAAACTTATCATGTTTGAACTCAAGGTTTGTAGTATACTTTAAGTCAACTGCTTCCCCCATGAACACTTTTAAAAGCCTTATGTCTTTAGCTATTGTGTTTATTGAGATGGGCTCTTTTTTCTGATTCTTTAATGTCTTTAAGAATGCCACATAGCTATAGAAGAAATCAAGAGTAATGCTTTCAAAAGTGAGGGTAGTCTTATACTTATTCTGGTAGGAGAGTAGATGTTGCTTAACCGCATTATAGTTATCCAACGTGTTTTGGCTTTTATCCTTTCCTTTGTTTTTGATTTCACCTGTAATAAAGCGTTCTATAAGTTCAAAAAGCTTTCCTTGGCCCTCATCTGGCTGGAGGTTCTTCTGCAGGAAATCATTCAGATACTTTCTAAGCTTTTCAACAGTTGGAATACCGTTTTTCTTCTCTTTAATATAAGCGTCTTCACATACTCTCTTTAAGTTATCAAGCAAGTCATTTAGCGAGTATTCTCCATCTGTAGTAGTAGTAGCCTTTTTCTTTGCCCTTTGTTTATTTCCATTCCAGTCGGCTGGCCTTATCCTTTCACCAAAGGAAAAAAACAGTCGATTCTTATTGTATTTGAAATTTAGGAAGATTAAAGACTTTCCCTCGGCATCCACTGGCTTAAGGTAAAAATTTACTTCAGGATTTCTAGGCATACAACAAAGCTTTATATTGCTAAGTTACTCAAGTGTCCCTAAAAGTGTCTCTAAAACTTTACCTCATTTTACTTTCAATAAAAAGTTAGACAAATAATAACACCAGATGATCAGTGCTTTATAAGTAAGGGGGCAAGATGAAGAAAGTTGGTAAAAAAAGGTTCAAGTACTCCCCCTACAGCAGTTAGTTGCTTAAAAAGCAAAAAAGAGTTCTTATTTATACTGTGGAGTGATGAAATTTTTGGCAGACATGCCCTCTTGTCTCGGGGGTGAGGATCATGGGATAAACGAAGCGTAATGCCTTTCGAAAGAAAGACTGGGGTTGACCACCACAACATTGCACTTTGGCTAACCACCTCGTGAAGGTTCGAGCCCTTCTTCCACAGCTCTCTTAGCCTCAACCTTTCTCATTTGTGTTTTAGGTTGGGGCTTTTTTGTTTAGTAATTTATTCAAGCCATCTACTTACGAGTTGTACTTCTTTTAATAACTTCTCTCATTGTCATCTCTTTCAACAATAGCAAACACAAAACCTTCTCTACAATTTGATTCTTTCCATTCTTTTTATATATTGTTTGTAACCCACACCCACCCGAATGAGAAAACTATTTCTAGCCCTAGTTATTATTCCTTTTATTTCCTCTTCTCAATGTCCTAACCTAATTGGTAAAGGCGTCAATTCTGTAAAGCCTTTAATTGAAACTGTCGAAACTTTTATAGCATTCAAACTGAGGGTAAAAGAAATCCCCGATGACTATAATTTGCTACGGTTTGAAGATAGCTTGGGGTTTAGCTCAATTATAATAGCATTAGAACCTAAAAAACCAGTAACAGGTTCAATAGCTGTAGACATGGAAAGAATAGTAAAAAGCATTTACATAGACGGCCCTGCAGATAGAATTGATAATTTAGTAAAAGCATATTTTGAACCCATGATAAAACCTTGCATAATCACAAAAACCAGCATCTGCTACTTCTGGGATAGATTTAAACTTACGTATTTCGACCAGGGTACCTTTAAAGGAATACCAATGAAGTACATAGAGATTGCAAGATCTTACTCACTGCCTTAGTAACAAAAAAGCCGCTGTAGAAACAGCGGCCGCTAACGATTGCTTGCCATATGAAGACACAAAAGTAATAACACCTCATCTACTTAGTGCTTCCCGTATGTTGCCTTATTGTTATTTCTTCAGTTACCTCTACATAAAAGTCCAAACTCCTTTTTTACTTTACTTTTGCCCATATGGGTCAGAAAAAATTACAACGTTTTGCAGATATAAAAACCTTTCCAAATGTTCTTGAATATCCTGAAAATATGAAGGGTAAATGGAAGGAGTTTTTCAAAAATGACAACGAACTAACTTTAGAATTAGCGTGTGGTAAAGGTGAGTATGCAGTGGGTTTAGGAAGGCTGTTTCCTGCCGCAAATTTTATTGGAGTTGATATAAAAGGTAATCGTCTTTGGAGAGGTGCTAAAACTGCGTTAGATGAAGGATTACATAATGTTGCTTTTTTAAGAAGCCAGATTGAAAAAATAGCCGATTACTTTCAAACAGATGAAGTAGCAAATATCTGGATAACATTTCCCGATCCTCAGTTAAGGGTTTCAAAGGCAAAGAAGAGATTAACACATCCCAGGTTTCTGCGTTTATATAAATCAATACTACATCCTTCAGGAACTATAAATTTAAAAACTGATAGTCCCCACTTGTACGAGTTTACAAAAACAGTTATAAACTTGTTTGACCTAGAATTGTTAAGTGAACACGAAGATGTGTATAGCGATAGCAATTTGCCTGAGGAATTGAAGATAAAAACGCATTACGAGCAGTTAGATATTGCACAAAGCAACAGGATTCATTATCTTAAGTTCCGGTTAAATAAGCCATTACCTGTTGAAAAAGATGAACAACTAAAAGAGTTAATAAGTGAAGAAGAGATTGGTTGAAGGTGAAGACTTTTATTATAATGAAGACCGACTGATGGTGCTAACCGAAAAGTTTCACCTTGAAAAAGGATTTTGTTGCGGCAACGGTTGTGAGCATTGTCCGTTCGATTACATTAATGTTGATGAACCCCCAAGAACAAGATTGAGAAATATTAAAAACTCTTCAACTGAAAGTAATACTTTAGATAACTAAAGCAAACAAGTGCCCAGGAGATCCACTAATGATAAACTTCCAATATTGCTTCCCACCGGTAAGCAGGAAGATAATTTTTTTGAATTAGTGCACCAGGTGGCCAGGCTTATTCCAAAGGGAAGGGTTACATCTTACGGGGCAATTGCAGCATGCCTGGGGGCAAAATCTTCAGCCCGAATGGTAGGTTGGGCAATGAATAGTTCTCACCAGGCAAAACCAAAAGTTCCTGCTCATCGTGTCGTTAACAGAAATGGTATGTTGAGCGGTAAAATGCACTTTTCTGACCCCAATAAGATGCAGCAATTGTTAGAGAAAGAAGGCCTGAAAGTTGAGAATGACCAGGTAGTCGATTTTCCAAGATACTTTTGGGACCCGGCAACGGCTTTTAAAGAAAAAGAATAAAACAGACGATAAATAAGAGAAGAGATGAAGTTTATAGGGCTAATAGCAATTTTAATAATTCCTTTTGTACACGCCAGTTGCCAGGCAAAAACACCAAGCGGTTCTATAAAGGATAATTATACCAAGATAGAAAGGATGATACCTATGAGAGATGGCGTTAAGTTATTCACCGCTATCTATATTCCAAAAGACGATGCAGGAAAGTATCCCTTCCTTATACAACGCACACCTTATAGCTGCAGACCCTATGGCGAGAACAGTTATCCATCTACACTTGGCCCGGGAAAAATGTTTACTAATCAACCTTACATTTTTGTATACCAGGATGTAAGGGGCAGGTATATGAGCGAAGGTAATTTTGAAGAAATGACTCCTCATATAGATAAAAAGAAATCGAAGAAAGATGTTGATGAAAGCAGCGATGCTTTTGATACTATTGATTGGTTACTTAAGAATGTTTCTAATAACAATGGCAAGGCTGGTATATACGGAATTTCATATCCTGGTTTCTATGCTACAGCATCTTTACCAGGTGCCCATCCGGCTTTAAAAGCTGTTTCTCCACAAGCGCCAATTGCAGACGAATTTGAGGGCGACGATGCAAACCATAGAGGCGCTTTCTTTCTAATGGATAATTATGATTTTCTAAATGACTTCGACCATCCAAGGGATAGACCTTGGAAGTCTTATCCATCTATTTGCACACAAGTCATTCTCGACGCCTATTCGTATTATCTTGATATGGGTTCTTTAAAAAGAGCCAACGAAATTTGTTACGACAATCAAAGCAAAATATGGAACGAGTATCTTCAGCATACAACTAAAGATGCATACTGGCAGGCACGAGATATTCGTAAACATCTTAACAACATAAAACCTGCTGTACTTGTTACCGGCGGTTGGTTTGATGCTGAAGACCTTTTTGGTGCATTAAACACATACGGTACTATTGAAAAGAAAAATGCAAAGAATAATAGCCGCATCATTATGGGCCCATGGACGCATGGCGGATGGGCAAGATCTAACATGACTAGTTATGCCGGTATAAATCTCGGTTCTAACACCAGTGAATATTTTCAAAATATGGAGTTTGATTTTTTTAATTATTACCTCCGCAGTGTTGGAAAATTCAATGCTAAAGAAGCAACTATTTTTGAAACCGGAACCAATGCATGGAAACAATACACAGCATGGCCGCCAAAAGAGGCGCTGCCTGCAACATGGTATTTAACATCCAACAAGGGCTTATCATTCGTTAAGATTAAAAACAATAAAGGTTCAGATGAATACATCTCTGACCCCGCCAAACCTGTTCCTTATATGGATACAAGAGGCTCCGGAAGAAATAATGCATACATGGCAGCAGACCAAACTTTTGCATCTGAGCGTAGCGATGTTCTAACTTATACAAGCCCTGTACTTACCAACGATGTTACCATTACAGGTCCCATAACTGCAGATCTTCATATAAGCACTACCGGTACAGATGCCGACTTTGTAGTAAAGGTTATTGATGTTTTGCCTGAAGGTGAAAAAGATGTAAATGGTAAAAATGTAGGCGGAGTGCAAAGGCTTGTCAGGGCAGAAGTTTTAAGAGGTAAATTCAGGAATAGTTTTTCAAAACCTGAACCATTTGTGCCGGGAAAAGTTACCCACGTAAAATTTAACTTAAATGATGTTTCACATTCATTTAAAAAGGGACATAAAATAATGGTACAGGTACAAAGCAGTTGGTTTCCATTAGTAGATCGTAATCCGCAAAAGTTTCTAAACATACCACAAGCAAACCGGGAAGACTTTCAAAAAGCAACTATAAAAATCTTTCACGATGCTAAACATCCATCTACAATAAAAGTGTTGCAAATAGGTGGGTAGTTTGTGCTGTTAAAAAATATTTTTGTTTCGGGCTTTAGTTTTTCATGGCTTCATCGTTGTGTCGCTCCCTTGTACTAATATGTTTTCATTGCAACTTTTTTATGTTGTAGGCAGCTTATCATGTACCAATTCAACAAATAAATTTCTTCTTTCATCAACAAGTATCTTTACTAAATGAGCAAGGTTAAAACTGCATACTTCTGTAGTAACTGTGGGTACGAAAGCGCAAAGTGGGCAGGCAAATGTCCTTCATGTAATCAATGGAATACGTTTGTTGAAGAGGTTTTAAGCAAGGGAAATGATAAGCCCGACAACGGCTGGGCCGATTATAATGAAGTAAAGCGGATCGGTAAAACAATTTCACTACAAAAAGTAACTACAACCCAGGAAGATCGCATATTAACCAATGATGCTGAATTAGACAGGGTACTTGGCGGAGGCATTGTACCCGGCAGTTTAATATTAGTTGCCGGTGAACCTGGCATAGGAAAGAGCACGTTGTTTTTACAAGTAGGTGTAAGACTTCCAAACATTGTAACCCTTTATATTAGCGGCGAAGAAAGTGAGCAGCAAATAAAAATGCGTGCAGACAGGCTTAAAGCTAATAATGAAAATTTTTACCTGCTTACAGAAACATCTACTCAAACAATCTTCCAGGAAGTAAAGAAGTTGAAGCCACAGATGTTGATTGTCGATTCAATACAAACACTTCAATCAAATTTTATAGAATCAGCACCGGGAAGTGTGAGCCAGATAAGAGAGTGTGCTGCAGAATTTCACCGGTTTGCAAAGGAAACAAATACACCGGTTTTCTTAATCGGCCATATTACAAAAGATGGAAGCATTGCAGGTCCAAAAATACTGGAACACATGGTGGATACAGTGCTTCAGTTTGAAGGTGACCGCCATTATGCTTACCGAATTTTACGAACGCTAAAAAACAGGTTTGGAAGCACTGCAGAGTTAGGCATATACGAAATGGGCAATGATGGAATGCGACCGGTAACGAACCCTTCAGAAATACTCATCACGCAAAAAGAAGAGCAGTTAAGCGGCAGCGGCATAGCTGCAACAATGGAAGGCTTACGACCACTACTAATTGAAGTGCAGGCCCTGGTAACACAAAGTGTTTACGGAACACCTCAGCGAACGGTAAGTGGCTTTGATCTTAGGCGATTGCAATTATTATTAGCAGTGCTTGAAAAAAGAGGAGGTTTTCATTTTGGTATGAAGGATGTGTTTGTAAACATAGCCGGCGGTTTAAAAGTAGAAGACCCGTCGATTGACCTTTCTGTTATTTGCGCTTTGCTAAGCAGCTACGAAGATGTTCCATTACCAAACCACATTTGTTTTGCCGGTGAAGTTGGATTGAATGGTGAAATAAGAGCCGTTAACAGAATTGAACAGCGCATTGCCGAAGCAGAAAAACTAGGCTTCGAAAAGATTATTGTTTCAAGATATAATAAGAAAGGTTTCGATAAACAATCGTACAAGATTGAAGTAGTTTCTTTAGGGCGGGTTGATGAAGTTTACCAATATTTATTCGTTTAATGTTGGAATAACTATTGATTGATTAACTATACCGTAATAGGATAACCTATGGTAAAAGTTCAATCAGTATTTTCCGATTTTCTGCATTTGTTCTTTCCTCACAACTGCTTTGGTTGCGGATCTGATGTATTGGAAAACGATCAATTATTATGTCTTCGTTGCCTTACTGAACTGCCGTCAACGAACTTTTTTAATCAACCTACTAATCCTGTTGAAAAAAGTTTTTATGGAAGGATTGCAGTAAGAAACGCGGCCTCCGCATATTTCTTTACCAAAGACTCGTTATTACAACATCTCATCAATCAATTAAAATATAGAGGTCAAAAAGATTTAGGCGTTTACTTAGGCAAGTTATTGGGATTGCAAATTTTGCAAAGCGAAAGATTCAACAACGTAGATGTATTAGTGCCTCTACCGCTCAATCCTAAAAGAGAAAAGAAAAGAGGTTATAACCAGGCTGCTGAAATTTGTAAAGGTATTGCTCAAGTGTGGCCAAAGCCTGTAATAGAGAACGTTGTTACGAGAAAAATTTATACAGAAACACAAACTCAGCGAAGCCGCATAAGCCGTTGGGAAAATATGGAAGGAGTTTTTGCAGTTGTTGAACCTTCAGCATTACAGGGAAAACACGTTTTATTAGTAGACGATATTGTTACTACCGGAGCCACCCTAGAAGCATGTGGATCTGAAATTTTAAAAATCCCCGGAACTACGCTTAGCATTGCCACTTTAGCTTATACCATTTAGCAGGATTACTTACATTTGAATGAATGAAAAAGGCTCTCGTTTGTTTACTGCTGTTTATTAGTGTTATTGCATTTTATTCTTGCAGCAAAACGTCGTTTATTACCAGTAAAGATGCACTAGTTAGTACATCTGCCGACACCTTAAGGTTCGACACGGTTTTTACAACTACCGGTTCAGTTACCCACTCATTTAAAATTTTTAACCAGAACGATCAGAAACTTAATATCAGTTCAGTAAAATTAATGGGAGGTCCTACATCATTTTTTAAAATGAATGTCGATGGATCTCCTGGTACCACCTTCAATAACATAGAAGTTGCACCTAATGATAGTATTTATGTTTTTGTAACAGTTACCATAAATCCCGGAGCATCAAATCTACCCTTTGTTGTTAATGACTCAGTGCAGGTAAGTTATAACGGCAACAACCATTTTGTGCAGTTAGAAGCCTACGGACAGAATGCAAATTTTATAAGAAGCAGGCGAATCACAACAAATACTTCGTGGGATAATAGTCTGCCGTATGTAATACTAGGCGGAGTTCTTGTTGATAGTAATGTAACCCTCAATATTAATAAAGGTTGTCGCATTTATGCCCATGCAGATGCTCCCATCATTATTAATGGAACACTTAAGGTAAATGGCGAAAAGTACGATAGTACAAGAGTTGTGTTCAGGGGCGATAGGTTAGATCCCGACTATAAAGACTTTCCGGGTAGCTGGCCGGGTATTTATTTCGGCTCGTCCAGCAGGGATAATGTTTTAAACTTTGCAATTATTAAAAATGCTTACCAGGGTATTATAACGCAGTCCCACGCCGCAGGTAGTAATTATAAGGTTACCTTGAACGAGTGCATTATTGATAATATTTACGACGCAGGAATTTTGAGCGTTAATAGTAGCATTAGTGCAAGAAACTGTCTTATAACTAATTGCGGCAATAACATAGCAATTGCGGCAGGCGGAACTTTTAGTTTTAACCATTGTACTGTTGCCAGTTATGCTAATGCTTTCCTGGCACATAAAAATCCTGTACTGTTTATAAGTAACATGGCAGATGGACAAAGTTTTGCTTTAAATGCAAGCTTTAAAAACAGTATTTTTTATGGTGAAGGGGGAGCTATTGATGATGAGATTGTAATAGACCAGAAGGGAACAATTGCTCCGACAATATTTTTTGATAATATTTTATATAAAAATAAGAACGACATAAAACCACTTCCCTCAAACAGTATTAACCTTAAAGACCAACCACCTTTATTTGATAGTATTGACGTTGGTAAAAGATACTTTGATTTTCATCTGCAGTTAAACTCACCAGCGGTGAACAATGGGGCTGCTTCAAACGTTACCATAGACCTCGACGGAAATTTACGAGGAAGACTATCTGGATTGCCAGATATAGGATGTTATGAAAAACATTAACCGATCATTTATTAACTTATACTGTATTTAATTTAAATTTGAATATGAAAAATTTACTCATTGCCGCATTTCTCTTAGTAACGCTATCTGCAGTTGCTCAAAATAATAAAAGAAGTAAGTTGGATAAAGTTGATAAAAATACCGTTTACCAGTTTAAGGTACCATCTATAGATGGAGGTGTTATTGATTTCTCGAAGTTTAAAGGCAAAAAAATATTAGTTGTAAATACTGCGTCTAAATGTGGATTTACTCCCCAATACGAAGGCCTTGAGAAATTATATAAAGAAAATAAAGATAAATTAGTGATTGTTGGTTTTCCTGCAAACAACTTTAAAGGACAGGAGCCCGGAACTAATGAAGAGATTCAGGAATTTTGTAAAGCCCGTTATGGTGTAACTTTTCCTTTGGCAACTAAAGTTGATGTAATCGGTGAAAACACACATCCTCTTTACAAGTGGTTAACGAGTAAAGAGCAAAACGGTGTATTAGATGCTACCATCACATGGAACTTTAATAAGTTTCTGATCGATGAAAATGGCAAGCTGGTAGAATACTTTCCAAGTAAAGTTTTACCAACAGGTGAAGAAATTACGAAGTACCTTAAATAGTTAAGGTTTAAATAGATGTTTAAAGAGCGGCCTCCAAACAGGCCGCTTTTTATTTTTCTGGTAAAACCATGTTTTACAAAACCCTTTAAAGCTATTTTTTTTCAAAAACCTATCTTCGCGACTATGCTTTTTAAAGATGTTATTGGCCAGCAGGAAGTAAAGCAACACCTGGCAGAAATGGTTCACCAGAACCGATTAAGCCACGCTTTATTGTTTTTGGGCAAAGAAGGAAGTGGAGCGCTGCCTTTAGCTTTGGCCTTTGCCCAGTTCCTCGTTTGCGAAAAAGTAAATGGAAAGTCAGAATCAAACCAGGCTGGTCCATCATTATTTGGATTCGATGAACCGAGTGCCTCGGTAGAGAAACAACAACTGTGGGACAGTTGTGGCGTTTGTTCGGCTTGTACCAAAGCTCAGCAACTTGTTCATCCTGATATACATTACTCTTACCCGGTAGTTCCAAAAAAATCCGGAGATAAACCAAAGTCAACAGACTATATAACAGAATGGAGAGAATTTGTAAAGCAGTTCTCTTATGGCAATGTTTACGATTGGCTTCAATCTATTAATGCTGAGAACAGGCAGGGTAATATTACTGCTGAAGAATGTGGCGACATAATAAGGCAGTTAAGTTTAAAGAGCTTTGAGAGCGAGTACAAGATATTGATGATGTGGATGCCGGAATATTTAGGCAAGGAAGGTAATAAGTTACTAAAACTGATAGAAGAGCCGCCACCAAATACACTATTTATTTTGGTTGCTGAAAGTGAAGAACAGATCCTGCAAACCATACTATCCCGTACACAATTGGTAAAAGTGCCGCTGCTACAGGAAGAGGAAATTGAACAGGCATTAATTGAAAGAAATCATACACCCGCAGAACAAGCAAGGCAGGTTGCAGGCATTTCTGAAGGTAATTATCATGAAGCATTGCAGCTTTTGCAACACGCAGAGGAAGACTGGCAAGGTATTCTTAGAGATTGGTTGAATGCAACCTTAAAAGCCGGCCCTGCTGCCCAGGTAAAATGGGTTGATGATATTTCGAAAATGGGCCGTGAAAAGCAAAAACAATTTCTTCGGTATTTCAATCATTTGCTGGAGGAGAGTATACGTTTGAGAATAATAGGTATGGAAAATGTCTCCATATCTGACAACGATAAAGATTTTGCTTTAAGGTTGAATAAAATTGCAGGTGTTAGTCAACAGCAGGCTATTATCGAGGAGCTGGACAAAGCCTCCTATTATATAGAAAGAAATGCCAATGGTAAAATGCTTTTTCACGCACTTACTATAAAGCTGCTTCACATCATCCAGGATAAAGTGGTGCTTTCTGTTTAGGCTTTTGGGGAGGAGAGAAGGGTCTGTTTAAGCGGTTCGTTTTTTTAAATAACTACTTTGGATATTGGTGAAAGTTCTTTACGATTAGTTAAATACCATTATTTATCTTATTAATCGTTATTTTTGATTTAGAGAATAAGCCTGAGGAAGATTTGTTACACAAATTGGCAGGCTTAAGAAGAATTTGTGGGTAAGTGAATTTGTTTAGATGAAGTTGGTTTTTGTCGCATTTTTGAAGTTTTTATAAGTTATTATGTTGTAATAACTGGTAACAAATCAATATTCAGGATAAAGGTTATTGTATTTATGTAAGATTTTATAAGACATTGATTTTGAAAAAGTAAAAACAAAATATAGCGCTGTTGTTCAACATTGTACGTGTTGAGTAGGAGGGTTATAGCAAGTATGCGACTGTTTTAAAACGTAGGTTTTGTCCGACCAACTACTTCAGAAAAGTGCTGCGTAGTGAGCTGCTGATAAACGGAGCGTCGCAACAAAAGCACTATAAAAGAACGAAAAGCTTGTCCCCTCACTTTCTTATTCTCAATATTTTTTAATGAATTCTTCCTGTAAATTTTAATGAATGAAGGGAAATAAAATTATAAGAAATGGGATGTGGAAGTTGTGGTACAGGTAAGCCTAACGGCTGTAAAAGCAATGGAGGTTGCAGCACCGGCGGTTGTAACCGTATGAATGTGCACGATTGGTTAATGAACCTACCTTTTAGTGACCCTGAAAGTACCTGTAAAATAATTGAAGTAAGCTTTAATAATGGAAGTCGAAAAGACTTTTACCGTAATGCAACATTGCAGTTTTTTGAAAAGGGCGAATATGTAACTGTTGAAGGTGTTAGCGGATTTGATGTAGGAGAGGTATCATTATCGGGCGAACTGGTACGGATACAAATGAAGAAAAAAGGTGTTGATGAATTTAGCAATGAAATAAAAAAGATCATCCGCCGAAGTACAGATGCTGATATAGCTAAGCTTAAAGAGAATAAAACGAGGGAAAAAGAGGCTTTGGTAAGAAGCCGTGCAATGGCTAGAAACCTAAACCTCGATATGAAGTTGGCTGAAGTGGAAATGCAGGCCGATGGTAAAAAAGCTACTTTTTACTATACTGCTGATGATCGCGTTGACTTTAGGGAACTGATTAGATTATATGCGGGTGAGTTTAAAGTAAAGGTGGAAATGCGCCAGATTGGTGCCCGCCAGGAAGCTGGCAAAGTTGGTGGTATTGGAAGTTGTGGCCGTGAACTTTGCTGTTCAACATGGCTTACAGATTTTAAAAGTGTGAATACCACTGCTGCCCGGTATCAAAACCTGTCTATAAATCAAACCAAGTTAAGTGGACAGTGTGGCCGGCTTAAGTGTTGTTTAAACTACGAGTTAGATACCTACCTTGACGCATTGCAACATTTTCCTGACAATGCAGACGTTATCCAAACATCAAAAAGCCCTGCTTACCTCGTTAAAAAGGATATTTTTAAGAACCTGATGTGGTATACTTTGCCCGAAAGTAGCAAGCACTATCCGCTTACTATTACCAGGGTTAAGGAAATACAGCGAATGAATGCACAAGGCCAAAAGCCGGATGATCTTGAACCGGTTGAAGTGATCAGCTCTAAACCTAAGGAGGTTGAACCGGAGTTTGTAGATGTTGTGGGTCAGATAAGTTTGCGTAGTCTTGAAAGAAATAGCCGTAAGAGAAAAGACAGGGACGACCGCGATGCACGTGGCAATAATAATGGTGACAGAAGAGGGAATGATCAGCCAAAGGGCAATCAACCTAATCAACAAAACAGGCAGCCACAACAGGCGCAAAACAGGAACCCTAATGCTCCTCAGCAGGGACAACAAAAAAACCGCTCTCAACAACAGCCTGGAAGACCAAACCAGCCTGTGCAACCGACAAGGGATGGAGCGCCAAGAAATGTTCCTAATAAAGGTGGCGTGCTACCTGTAGCAGATGCAGCTAGAAACAGACCTCCTCAACAGGGGCAACAGGGCCCGCAAAGACAACAAAGTCAGAAGCCTCTCTGTACTTTTTATATATTTTCTTATCGTGGTAGTATTTACGATCCATAAAACTGCGAGAATGATCAATGCGGTAATACACGTATATATAGAAAGCCAGGGACTGACGTTCATGTTCTGTTTTTGAAGAAAGCCCTGTAACCACCATTGTATAATAGCGACTACTATAAGACAAGCTATAGTAATAATGATATTGACGGGTAGAAATTGCTTTAGTAAGAACTTTTGAAGCTGCCGGGGCGATGTACCTAGTGTTACTAATAAATTTATCTCCTGTTTGGCAGAGCTAATGGTTAGCTGGATGAACAACGAGAATACCAGTAATGCAAACAGTAACATAGTAGCACCTGTAATGCCCGATGCATTTACTATAGTATTTACAATTTGCCGGTATTTGCTGAAGCGTGTTTTATCCGCATCTGTCACCAGGTTGTTTTGCTGG
>Ga0181465_100116_pt1 | contig 23144 bp, 31 predicted proteins | sample InSIn3gowninarea_FD_119076 | JGI IMG/M metagenome (GOLD analysis project Ga0181465, IMG submission 119076) | Clean room microbial communities from NASA Spacecraft Assembly Facility at Jet Propulsion Laboratory, Pasadena, California, USA -... ... | reverse complement strand
GGGAGATCCCCTGAATGTTGGTAGGTCCAACACCATGAACATTTCTAGTGCTAGAAGGAGGGAATTTAGTTGTATATGGTTGAACATCCTCTCACACTCATTCGTCAACCATTTGGTCAAGGTAGTAACTTGCACTCCCTCTCACCTACACGTGACTCTGCAATTGGTTACTCCTCACCACCTAGGATTGAACACGAGATTCGATGTCAACACCTTCACTCCTTCCATCCAATCAGTCATTAGTTCGTGAAAGTAGTCAGACTAATCCTAGACATACAGCGTCTTCCATATGCATCAAGAAAGCGAAAATTCACTCCCACATGAGTTGTGGTATCATCGATGGAAGAAGCAGTCGTTGCCACACTTGAAGGTATAGTCGAAGCTTTTGAATATGGAGAGGAACCTTTGGTCTTCTGGCAAGGTGAACAAGATAGTCTTGTGATCTTAGGATCAAACTCTGGTACTAGAGGTGGAGCGGAGGTCAAAAAAGGAGGCGAAGGCAGAGACGAATTGTTGGCTTGATGGCCCCCTAACTTAGGTTCATCGTTAGTCAGCCACGAAAATCCATACACTATTGGCCCTTTTGGCATCAATCCATGGAGCGTGGACCGAAGTCTCACCCAAAGTAGTATTGGGGGATGTAGGAACCAAGATTTTGCACAGTGAGATAGTCGTGATGTCGATCTACACTTCTTGATCATTTCGTCATTTAGATTGATAAGACTTTAGGACTTATCAATTTTCCTTCTCTTCCATCCTTCAGGACCTCCATGAAGGTACCCTACTAATCTTCACACAACCTTAACTAGAAGTCTAGGCACTTACACACCTCTGTGGCTATGTTACTATATAAGTTCCCAAGTTATCTTAAGCGTTACCTACTCTACCTTGCATTTACAGTTATCTTTTCATAAACCTATACTCTTGCTTGTGTTCAATCAACATATATAATCAAATACATTCACGCATCAAATAATAATTATAATGTAAACCTAGATCGTAAAATAATATAATCAGATACATTGGATATAGAAAATATACATAGTGATTTGCAGAATACTTCTCTTTATTGATATCTCAAGTTCAGTACAGACTTTATCCACCCTACACAAACAGCTGGAGGGGTCCATGCACTCAGCTGCAAAGTTCCACCGTAGGCCTCTGCACACTCAGATACAGAGGCTTTACCTACGATAAGACCCGAGAACACTTAAAAATCCTTACCGACAAACTCTTTCTACCATTACTTCTTCACTTCCTTAGACTATTCTAAGACTCCCTTTTTATACAATCACATGGTCTACGGACCACAGGTAGATCTTTACATCTGACATGAGACTTTACAAAACAAGGGCGGACAACCTTTTATGAGTCTTGACATCTTCATGCTCCGTGAACAAAAAATGCAGAGACTTTACATCTTTATTAAAAAAAATGGGCTTTCTACCCCAAAACTGACTCTTGGGAGAACCCATTCCCAACAGGCCCCCAACAAAAACAAGGTGGCTCAACCTTGAGTCACTCTGCAGGTGTGGACATCTTGGTGAGAAGACCCCCCAGCTTGACCTATATGATTTCTACCTCGATGGTGCTATGTGCAACTACCTGCTTTATCTCCTCAACCAACTACTCTGTCGCTGGCCTTGTACTGTCAGCTTGAACCTTCTACTGGGTCTCCTGCAAACTAGCCAACATGCCTTTAATGGAGGCCATGATCAAGTAGGCCTCATCCAACCAAGGCTTGAAGCACACCTTCAACACTGCCTCTTTAGGTTGAGCTGCATCTACCTATACCTTCGATGCCTTGACGACCTATAGCTTCACAACTCTCTGTGTGAGGCTAACAGTATGCATTGTCCCTTTTACCTCATTGTAGTGTTGTTGAAACTCTCATGCCTTTATTTCCAGCCTCTACATAATAAGGTCTTCTTGTAGGCTGGTTAGTACCTCGAACGATTGTTCGAGAAGTATTGTGAAGTCTGCCACTGCACTTTCTACTACTATTGTTGCCTCTGTTATAGCAGTTGAGCGCTGATACTTGACTTCTGACGGGTGTCATGCACCGCCATACCTAGTTTTTGAACACGCACATCTACCGACTCATCCTCTAGAATAGCCAACTCCAGGACCATTCAACATGCTTCCTCCATAGCCTTAATCATGCGATGATTCATGTCAGTGAGTTTTGTCATGGAGGAGATGGTGAACTCTCACTACGCATGCATCTAAGTATTGTTGATCTTTTGGTCATTGATCACCTATAAAGCACATTTTTCACGGGCCTTTCGTTCAATGATCACCCCATCGTACAGTGGGTGGAGTGCCTCGCTAGGAAGCACTGCCAATTTAAGCCCCACTCCCTTGAGAGCACTGACAACGGGCCTCTCAAATTCTATTTATGTTGTCAATGCTCCATCTAGCGTCACTATGGCTCGAGAGTCCCTCACGTGCAACATCTCGACAACTTCTGAAGTAGCAATGAGTCTGTGATGCCTAGATCTATAGCTTTCGTAGATTTTCCTAAATGGCCCCCAATGTCTGCTACTGTTGCTACTCAAACTGCTGCAGTAGTTTTGCAGTGCCATCCTATACTGTATCTCTAATGTCATTTAGATCCCCCTCTATTAGGGTGATCTTGTCCACAGACATTTTTCTGGCCTTAGACTTCTTCCGCAGCCGTAATTTTTATTGTCCCCTTGGACACTTGATACAGAACAAAGGCATCTGCGAGTCCGCTCCTCACTGCTTTATCTCATGATCCTCTTATTCCTCTAGCTCTAGGGAGGGTGACTTCTATTTGTTAGAGTAACGCTCCTCTACTCTTGTCTATCCACTTGTCTCCTGCATTTCAATGCAGTCTGCCTTAGCCTTATCCTCAACCTCCTTTCTCCTTTTCTCATCTAGCTGCTCCATCTTGAGATTGGCTTCTTCCTTCTTCCACTGCGCGATTGCCTTGTTGGATCTTGTAGTCAAGTCTAAGGTAGCGTGTCATTTTGCCAGCCATCTCTCAATGATCGTTGGAATTGCATCATCCGTCACCAAGTAGGGAAATTCATGCCAGTTTTTCTTGGGTTCCTTCCATGCCCTTATGGATACATGGTGGAAATCAGCCTTGAATTCCATGTACGACTGCAATTTATCAAAGACAGTAGGTGAAAACTGCAGCTGGTGGATGATGGCCATGTGCACATTCATCTCCATTAAGATCCAAAATATCTTGTTGTCCTTGGTCTACTGAGGATCCTTCATCACCTACAGTGAAGCATACTTCGTGGCCTCAGGAAAGTCTGGCATGACCGAGGCAAATTGACTGTCTTCAGGTCACTCCTAGGCTACCACTATGATGGACAACAAGAGGCACACATAGTGGAAGGTCTTGCTGAGATCCTACACCTCGCAACAGTTTGTGAGGAACTCACTGCAGAGGTAGTGTGCCCAACTAAACTAAACCATTTCTGTGCATTACACCTCTAGAGCCACGATGGGCACTGATACTTCATCGGAGTGACACCGCATGACCTTCCCTGCCAAAATTTGTGTGGCCATTTTGACCGCAAGGTCAGAAATACTTGTAATAGAATAGCCGCACGACTTCTTTACTAATCCAAACTTATTCTTCATGGCCTCTGCAAGGGGATTCTCACCCACCTTTTTGCCAAACATCATAGTTAGATTCTCCCTTGAGTATGGCAGCCTCATGATCCTATGGATCAGTCTATCATTGATGATTATTGGCTCCTCTAGCTACAAACACCCATCATGTACCAAGCATAACAACTACTTGATTACCAGTAAGGTAATGGGTGTGGGATTGTAATGAGACACCCATAGCAAGTTGAGCAGGCTTGCCTTATCCACGCCTTTGAACCACTTCCATGGTACCAATGAGGTCATCTTGGTGGTCTTATGGACAACACAGTGTATTAGTTGGTATGTCGCCAAGTGAGGGAATCGCTTAGTGTCAGCTAAGTCCCTGTCCTCGAATTTTAACATTGGAATTCGCCCCAAGAATGGTCCTTCAAAAAAAAATCTGGTCCAGCAGTAGAGTTGTGTACAAGGTGACCTTGCTTTCATCAATGTCATTAGGCAACTTAACCTTGCCCCTGCGTGGAGGGACATACTTAGGAAATTTAGTAATGGGGTTAGACCCCTCAACTTAAATGTTTTCCATTTCCACCCCAAGAACCTTGTCATCCATTGGGATATCGTCAATTTCTTCCTCCTATAGTTCTACGTCAATTGTTTTTCCCTTTCCTTATGTGATCGGATTTTCCTTTGGCAAGTTTCTCCTAGGTGACATGCATACCAGCAATGGTGTCACAACCTACTTTTCTTTCTTGCTTTTCGCACTCTATTGGGTTGGGATAGGCCTTGGTCTAGGTGACTGTGGAAATTTTAGGACTTCAGCTGGTATCTCTACAACCAATGGAGCAACTCCCTCTGCTTTCATAGCGACCCCTAGCACAACCCCTTTGGCTATCAATGCTTCCCCAATATCTACAGTTTCTGTCGGTGTCGACATGACAGTATTCAATAGTTATTGTGTCTCACTTGGCAATTCCTCAAACACTAAACTTGCTATTAGAGCTTCAAAGAATTCATGGTTCATACATGCTTGAGAGCTCAACAACTTAATGCTCAAAATTCCAAGTGTTCTTCATTCGGCAGTCACATGTAATTTATAGGCCATTTTGAATTCAAATCGGACCGCTCCCCCCCCAAAATCGGTTCATTAATGCTAGATTGGTGGCATAATTTTAAGGATCTGGCACATAAATTGCATCTTAAATGCTACCCTGTCGATCCATTTGGTTGTTTTTTCCTCGTCAAATCATGAACAGTGACTTTAACGGTCACTTTCCAGCTGACCGGCATGGTTTTTTGCTAGGTAGCATAGCGTTCTGCGTGCTTCTGTGGTCTCTGTGACATCTCCTTTGTCCATGCAGTTTCCACATCGCGTAGTTCCCCAACCCAGGTAGTGTAGTTTATAGTCTCACACCTCCTCTCAATTTCCTGGAGCATTAAGACTGTGATACTTTCATATAGTCACCTAGTCGGATCACCAGTGTATGGCTTCAATTGGCTACCATTCACTTTTCCTAGGAAGGGATCCCCATTTAACTTAACCAAATGAACTACTCCATCATTCGTAATCTCTTTGATGACATAGGGCCCCAGCCAATGCATCCTAAATTTCCCTAGAAATTTATCAAACTTGTTGTCATAATACAAAACTAGATCCTTAACCTTGAAGGTGCAGAGTTTAATGTGTTGATCATGCCATGCCTTTTCACACTCCTTTTGAACTTGATGATGAAATCCAGCTAGAAATTGGTCCTCCTCAAGCTTTGCTAGCTACACAAGCCTCTCTTCCAAGGCTCCACGGTTCACCATTCTTGTGAGTGCCACTATGAGCATGCTAGGTACAATGTATTTCATTAGCATCACAGTTTCTACGCCATACATGAGTCTGAAAGGTGTTTTCACAGTCAGCTTCTTGCAAGTTGTTCTATAGGTCCATAGCACTGCTGGTACCCACACATCCCAGTCACTTCTCTCAGCATTACAAAACATTTTTAGTGTGTTCTCCATTATCTTATTGAATGATTCCACTGTCCCATTGGCCTGCAAGTGATAATGTGTGCTCTTATGATGATACAGCTGAAACTCTTCGATCAACGCACTGATTGTTTCATTAAGAAAGTGCATACTGTGATCTCTCATCAAGATCTTTGGACATCCAAATCTTGTCAATAGGTATTCGAAAAGAATTTTTGTTTCTATCGCACATGTATAGGCCTTCATAGGCTGCACCTCTACCCACCTGGTTAAGTAATCAGCTGTGGTGAAGATGTATCATGCACCTTTCTTCTTTCCTCGAGGCTGAATTGGGCCCATAAAGTCGATTGCCCATTTATCGAATGGTTGTAATGTCACCTGTGGCATCAGTGACAATTCATCCCTCCACGATGGCCTTCCATTCCTTTGACATGCGTCACAGGCACTATAATATTCTTTCACATCCTTTTGCAAAGTTGGCCTCCACAATCCAACATGTTGAAACTTTTCGTTGTTGGTTTTCCTGCATAATGTCCTCCTGTAGCTTCTCCACGGGCCTCCATGAGGATGTTGCTTCACCCAAAGTTAGGTACATAGCATCGCAATATTTTGTCTGACCCCATTTACCTTGCAATGATGGAGAAGTGTGTTGTGTGCACTACTAACTCCTTCATCTATTGGATCGTATACACTTCTGGGGTAGTCCCCATTGTCAGGAAATATACAATATATTGAAAATGATTGTCTGCGATGCGCACTAAAAGGAGTTGTACATCAGGTAGTCCTTCCTCCAAATTAGTGGGTTCCTCTCCTATTTCGATGTGCGACAGATGATCTGGTCCTGCGTTTAATTGTCCAGGCATCACAATAACTTCAAAATCATACTCCTTGAACAATAACAATCACCTACAAATATTCCCCCTAACACATGCTTATTAACTAGGTATTTCAACACAGAATGATCAGTATATATCTTAAAATATTCACCCAGCAAATAGTTCCTGAACTTTTTTAGCGCATATATCATGGCTAGTCCTTCGCACTCTGTAGTCGAATAGTTCTTCTCAGCTTTGGACAACTTCCTACTCGTGAATTCTATAGGATGGTCCACTTCCCCCTCGCTCTCCTGTGTCAGCACAACCCCCAATGCAATATAGGATGCGTCCACATGCACCTAATATTCCTTCTTCTAGTCTGAGAATACTAGGATTGGCGCGGTAACCATTTTTTCTTTCAGCATGTCCAAACTCTTCTAGCATTAATCATTCCCAACATAACGTAGCATCCCTTTTCAAAAAAAATTCCATCGCTGTGGTGATCTGGGCATAGCTCTTGATGAACTTCCTATAGTATCTGATATCCCCCAGGGTTGTGCACAACTATTTCACATTCCTTGGCACCTCCAAGTTGATTATCACTGCGATCTTTGTGTTATGTGGAATTTTGCATCTATGGATAAATACAATTTCCCTAGGTGGGTAGCTACAACTAGAACAACATATTTAAAGAGGTTAACCTTTTTCTATAGAAGATAAATAAGACAAGGGACCTACTTGTTATATTTCACTTCCCTTTGTCTCCTTTGAATAGCTCCCATCACTCCTTCTCAAGCTAAATCCGCTCGATAATTACCTGCAATCATAAACGAGGGAAAAAACCAATAAAAGAAAGAGATATATCTACTATAAGAAAATGGAAACAAAAGGAGTTACACATATAATCATCATACATAAAGACAAGAATATAGGAAAAGTTGTAAACATCTTTATTAAGTATAAGGAAGAGTTATAACCACAAAGTCTGGTCCCATGATAGTCATCCAGCTTGAGTTCCATCCGTCATCACAATATAAGAACAACACTCTGGTAGCATAAAAATACTTTCTTACAATCTCAAACCTCACACGAATAGTATCTCCTTACAAATTCTCAAATTCTAGCCCTTGACCACTATGATGAGTGCTCAATTTATAGCGAAATGGATGTGGTTTTGTCATAAATTGGGCATTGAATGGCTTTCCAATTTGGGAGTTAGTTTCCATGGAGGAAGGGATGAGAGGATATGAGATTATTTGATTCATTCCCTATCCAATTTCCAGCTCATAAGATAGGATATGAGGTGGGAATCTTCTAGAATGATCTAGAATGAAAGAATATTCCCAGAACGTTATGAAGATTTCACTCAATCTCACCCAGTGCAAGTCAAAGTGGGCCTCGATTCTTTGCAGATCAAGCTTGAATGGGCCTAAGTTATTTTTAGCGCACATACCTCTAACCAAGGCTACGTTGGTCCCTTGAGGAGTCATTTCAGGATGTCTTCAGGCAAGGAAGCTCTCGGGAATGATGGCATTCAATGTGATGACTTTTCTTGGGCATGTATCAACTGAATTAGGGTTTCATGAGCCCTAAAAACACTAATTTGAATGATGGGAGTGATGTTTCCAAATAGACCTGTAACAGTTTCCCCCTAAAGCATGAAGTCAAAAATGATAATGTCGAGTCATATGCTTTACGATGTGACAAGGAGGTTCTGAGGTGGATGGTAACCTGCATCAATTACAGTACATAATATCATGATATTTTGGACTTTTCATGAATTGCTGAGGGAAGACATACCCATGCTCAACATACAAACTTTCATTACATGTAGATAGATATTCATTTATAGATATAGACCCATGATCGGATGGCCATTAGTGTAAAGCCATTGTACAAATGATTTAGTACTCTCCTGAAATCGTAGCCTCGATGGATGAAACTAGATTTAAGGTATTTTATCTTGTTCAATCATTCACTTGAGTACAAATATAACCATGTGAATATGTAATATGGAGTCAAACATGGGAAGACACCATCTGATTACTATCCAATGATGTAAGCTCTTAACAGACGTGAGAGAAATCATCGTTAATGATAATGATCCTTAAGGTACTGCAATACATTTTGCATGGTGTGAATGGATGTTTTGATGTTGAACACCATATAAAGTATTTCAGTTAAAGGCTAGTGATGTCAACTTGTCGCCGGAAGAAAGAAACTTGCCATTGATGTATGCAAGCCTCAAGGTACTTGAAGGGTGTTTCTATGTCAACTTATTTGATAATGTGCTGACGTCTAAAAGAAGAGACTCATCGTAGGAGGGCCTTGATGTATCCCACATTAATGACACAAAACGAGTGTAATGATTTTGGAGACATAATGTGACTAACGACACAAGGTTCAGGAATGGCAGTCATGAAAATGAAGGTTTATGAGTATTTCAAATGATGAATTTTACTGAGCGAATTCTCTTGAACATATCAACGACACTGAATGAATTTGTAGCATTGACCCAAAACCAAAGTAATGGACGGTGTGATAGGCCATATGTATGATAACCATCAAGAAGATAAGCCAACCCAAATATTCTGAATGAATTGGAAGCATTGACCCAAAACAAAGTGATGGATGGTGTGATAGACCATAAGTATGATAACCATCAAGCAGATAACCCAACCCAAATAGTCACAGTGATGAAGTCAAAGTGTGATGTTCAAGAGAGACTTGCTACCATAAAGTGATTTATCTTTTTTCCCATTTTCCCCAGTCATTACTGACCAATACGTCTTTATTTTTTATGAATATTGAGGAGGATAACATATACTTGTTGTATAATTCCACCCTTCAGGTGAATCCATCATTATTTGATGTTTTAGCTAGTCTAGTGAAGGTGAACTCAATCTTGTCATGATGGACAAGTTTGTCACTATTTGGTGTTTTGATGAGTTTAATGGCAATGATAACTCGGTCCTTTTCATGTTTATAGAGTTTGAAAAGGAACAAAAAGAAAACTCCACAATTTCTTTTTCATAGATTTGTCTCTCAAGTTCGAAAAAGCGTAAAATAATAAGAGAGAGAAGCTATTAACCATGTTCGATCAACATATTTCTTTTTTCTAAATAATATATCTCAGTCTAGAAAAGGTTTAAACTAATATTGAGTAGACGTCATTTCCAATCCATTAACGAGATGAAAAGGACAAGTGCTCATCAATATTTTCATATTTCTCGAGTCTGAAAAGAGCTTAAAGAGGACTCCATTTAGAGGAACGAGTGGTGTCTGGGATAGTGACTAGTTCCAGTGATGTTGGAACTTCTCAAAACATGTTGATTTATGTGGAGAGGGTAGCTAATAACAACACTCATTGCAACTGTTCCTCAAAAAGGGTGAAATAACCAAGTGAAAGCATATGATCGGCAAAGCAGATAGTGATGATGGAAGGAGAAAAACCAAGGTTCATCTGGCAGAAGAAGTTGATAGAATGGAAATCACAAGGGTTAAGATGGAGATGCGTTCATTTTTACTAAAGCTTCAAACATAGGGAACTATGCTTGGATTCGATTTCATGCTTACATAAGCTTGAAACTATGCTTGCATTCAGTTTCATTTTTACACAAGCTGGAAATGAAAAACTATACTTGAGATTGGTTTACAAGCCCCCAACATGATGACTCGATTATAGGTGCATGCCCCCCAAGCTTCACTATATTCACCTAAGTAGACTACCTGTGGCTATGAGGTGGATGGAATGAAGGTTCATTTATGAGATCAAGTGAAAGACTCGACTGGGATTTTATGAGATCTAATCAAAGACTCGAATTAGAACTTTGCTCGAGGGGACCTTGTTTCATTTTTTAATGAGCTTGACACAAGACAAGGAACTCTGCTCAGATTACTTGTTTCATTTTTAATGAGCTTGACAAAAGACAAGGAACTATGTTTTGATTCCTTGTTTCATTTTCTAACAAGTTTGACACAAGACAAGGAACTATGCTCAACACTTTGTTTGATTTTTTAACGAGGTTGACACAAGATCAAGAACTGTCCTCATATTTCTTATTCCATTTTTTAATGAGCTTGACACAAGATAAGGAACTATGCTCATACCCTTTGTTTCTCTTTTTAATGAGGTCAACACAAGACCAGGAATTATCCTCATATTCCTTGTTTCATTTCTTAACGAGCTTAACACAAGACAAGGAACTATGGTCTAGGACCTGTTTCATTTTTTAATGAGGTTGACACAGTAAAAGAACTATCCTCATATTCATTGTTTCATTTTTTAACAAGCTTGACACAAGACAAGGAACTATTCTCATACCTTGAGCCTGTTTTATTTTTTACACAAGCTAGAAACGAGAAAATGTGCTTGAGGTTGGTTTACATGCCCATAACATGATGAATTGCTTTTAGTTGCATGCCCCCCAAGCTTCATTATATTCACCTAAGTAGACTTATCATGGCTATCAGGTGGATGGAATGAAGGTTCATTCATGAGATCAAGTGAAAGACTCGACTCGGATTTTACGATATATAATCAAAGACTCAAATTGGAACTTTGCTACAGGGGACCTTGTTTCATTTTATAATGAGCTTGACAGAAGACAAGGAACTCTCCTCAGATTCCTTGTTTCATTTTTGATGAGCTTGACACAAGAAAAAGGAACTATGCTCTAATTCCTTGTTTCATTTTTTAACAAGCTTGACACAAGACAAGGAACTATGCTCAAACTGTTTGTTTCATTTTTTAATGAGGTCGACATAAGACCAGGAACTATCCTCATATTCCTTGTTTCATTTTTTAACAAGCTTGACACAAGACATGGAACTATTCTCATACCTTTTGTTTCATTTTCAATGAGGTTGACACAAGACCAGGAACTATCCTCATACCCTTTGTTTCATTTTTTAACGAGGTTGACACAAGACTAGGAACTATCCTCATATTCCCTATTTCATATTTTAATAAGCTTGACACAAGACAAGGAACTATGCTCATATTCCTTGATTCATTTCTTTAACGAGATTGACACAAGACAAGGAACTATCCTCATATTCCTTGTTTCATTTTTTAACGAGCTTGACATAACACAAGGAACTATGCTCATATTCCTTATTTCATCTTTTAACAAGATTGACACAAGACAAGGAACTATCCTCGTATTCCTTATTCATGACCCATAAGAGGTCATGACTTCCAAGAGGTTCTCATCATATGGGAGATCAATGCTCTCAAAGTGATGTGTAACAAGGAACCTAAGATCTAGTTCCAATGCCCCCAGTACATAATGTACAACATGATGGAATTGATCGTTAGTTGATGTAGGAATGGAACCGGTTGCCACATAATTGACCCATGGTAGGGAAGATACCATTGGGACAAAAGAACCATTTACAAAATATGGTTGACTGGAAGCCATATTTGGACTAGGAAATGAAAGCTAGTCAACAGTGACAACTCTGCCCTCATGCAGGAAACACATCACTTGGAAGAGTGTTGAAACAATAGCTCCCATGTCATAAACATAGTGGCACCCAAGAAGTAAGTTGTAATATAAAGGACCTAGGAATACCATCACATTGAGATAAACAACCTTTCCTCCCAAAGTAATAGGAAACTGAGGAAGGATCACTAATGGTTGATTGGTTCCTCTGCTAAAAGCCAACAGATTTTGGGTAACAAGCATAAGCACAGGTGAACCGAGCACTCTCCAAGTAGTGGAATAAATGATACTCACAGATGGATGTTCATCTATAATAGTGTGAGGTAAAATCATATTACAAAAATGTACTATGATCTAGAAATGCACATAAGAAAGAAGATGACTTCTTACTAGTCGATCTGAATCAAAGGAAGTAACAAGACTGCTTGGAGGGGGTACCATAAGAACAGGAGGATTACCCCCTTGAGTTATGAGAATGGGAGGATTTTACTCTTGTCTTGATGGAATAAGAGGGTTACCTCCAAGCTCATTAGAATCTGAAGAAAAAAAATAACCTTAGTGGTATTATATTCACTCTCTTTGGAAGGTGAAATTGGGTCTACTATTTCCTCGACTTGTGATTGGTTAGGTATAGACTCATGGGATTCACATTTCGAGAGAGTGGGTTCGACTGATAGTTGATTTGGGTCAGTCACTTTCTCAACTAGTGAAGGATTAAGGAAGAGTCTCCTGTAACGAGATGGAAGTTGCTGCAAACAAGTAGGACACTTATCCAACACTTTTTTCACTTCATCCAGATAGGGACAAAGCTGAATGGGATGATTCCATTCATATAAAAGACAGGGAAACTTAACTGATGGTGTGTCACTAGCATGATCTCCAGAAGTTTATGACATAGGACAATTTTAATGAGAAGACCATTCTTCTAAGATCTTAGGAATATCAAGACAATTTCGAAGAATATGGTCTCCCATACAAAGTTTGCATGGATATCAAACTTTATGAGGTTTATCAGACGATTTTTCATCAAAAGTTTCATTCAAAGCAATGGTTTCTTGGTTGCCCCCATGCTGAATTTTCTTCTTCTTCTTCTTCTTCCCTTTCTTCTTCTTCTTATCTGCCTGGTTAGTAGTGTCCATACTTTCACCAGGTGAAGAGGAAGAAGGGGAGGAAGAAGGCAAAGGGTCAACTGGAGGTTGATTTTTTCCACTTGGAGGAGTACTCGATTCTCGAGAAATCATGACATTTTGAACCAAGGAGATTGAATACAACCATACTGGAAATCCAATGGTAAATCCCGAAAGGGATAGAGTAGCCATATAAGGAGAACCAATCTTTCCAAAAGGAGGAAAAGAACTAGGATTCCCATCAAAAGGAATTCCTTTGGCAGTGGACTATGGAGTTGTTGCCATATGTTTCGACCTAATATCAAATAAGGAGTGACATGGAGAATGTTACCCATAGTGAATTAATTTATTTTAATCAAAATAACATAACAAAACAAAATAGGGATAATATAGGAAAAAAGATTACCAAGCAACTGTGAACTGCAATATACTGCCTCAATAAACAAGTGACTTAACATACATGCGTGCCATCTCCCTAAATTTGTGTTCAGTGTATCACAGTCTATAAGGTGGCTGACTCAATCACCTAAGGATGGGAAAAAACCTAATGTAGTCCTTCCATATATACCCGAAAGAACATGGAGGCCCAATCCATGTTAGCTTTGTCTAATGTGAAACCGCATAGTGAGAGCATTCCTTTATACTTTACGTACTGTAACACCACGCTATATACCCGAAGGTATGTGGAAAAGCTACGATATACTCACATACATGGAATGAGATATCACACTCAAAATGTATCGCAGACAAGTTAGCGACAACTGCTATCTTTTATGACGTAGGCACACGTCTCTAGCCTAGAACGTATAAATTTCTTGCGTTAGGTGACAATGCTCCATTATATTAGTTGAGGTTAATTTTAAGTTGATCTTGATTAAGAATTTTCCTTTCAAGGTTCACCACGTGATGTGTTTGAAATTCCTAGAATGCAGCTAATATGATAAGCATTCTTTTCATTGAATTTTAATAATGAAAATCTTAGCTAGTAGGGATAAAGAAATCATATTCTTTTAAGAAAAGAACTAAGAGAACATTTAATGCAATTTCCCTAAACTATTCCTATGAGCACACACAAAATTTTTCAATGCACAATTCAAGATTTTCTTTTCAATTCCCTTAATGTTTGAAATGAACAAAAGGAAACTAATGCACATACAATCAATCAATCTTTTTGCAAGAACAAAGACTTTACAAGAGTTCACAAGAGTTCCTTTTTGAAAGAAATGAAGACTTTTACAACACTTTATTTTGAGAAAAGATTAATCGACTATAATATAACTTTGACAATGAATTGATAATGATAAAGAAATAACTTAAGAAACACTAAACAATTAAGGCCAAAGTAGGGCTAGAAAAGGAAACACAAATTGATTTCAGAGACAACAATCATTGGTCTTTCAGCAAGCAAAAATAGAAGGAAATTTGAGAAAAATATATTCTTCGTGGGATTTTTGACGTAAGGAGGATCAACACAGCCCTGAATGGGAGACAATGCACTTCAGACCATTGTCCTCAACCCAAGGGTGTTCTGCAGTGCTCTGTGTCCTAACCAAGCCTACGTTGGTGCCAGAGAGGCCATTCTAGGGACATTGAAGCATAATTTTTTCCAAAAAACACTTCAAAAAGGCTGAAGCAAGATCAATGGAAGCCATTGAAGTCTTCTAGGGTGTACTAGGATGAAGGTAAACTAGCCGAAATGATGATCGTTCCTTGATGGAGTCGACAATTTGTTATGTGGAATTTTGAATCTACGGATAAATACAACTTCCCTAGGTGCGTAGCTACACCTAGAACAACAGATTTAAAGAGTTTAACCTTTTTCTATAGAAGATAAATAACATAAGGGACTTACTCGTTATATTCACTTCCATTTCTCTCCTTTGAATAGCTCCCATCACTCCTTCTCGAACTGAATCCACTTGATAAGTGCCTGCAATCATAAGCAGAGGACAAAAAGCAATCAAAGCAAGAGATGTGTCTACTATAACCAAATGGAATTGAAATATTTTACATATATAATCATCATACATAAATACAAGAATATGGGAAAAGGTGTAAATGCCTTTATTAAGTAGAAGGAAGAGTTACAACCACAAAGTCAAATCCCATGTAATTCATCCAGCTTGAGTTCCATCCTTCATCACATCATAATAAAAACACTCTGGCAGCATAACAATACTTGCTTACAATCTCAAACCTCTGACCAACAGTATCTCCTTACAAATTCTCAAAGTCCAACACCTGATCACTATGATGAGTGCTCAATTTATATGGAAATGGAGGTGGTTTTGTCATAAATTGGGCACTGAATGGATTCCAAATTTGGGAGTTAGTTTCCATGGTGGAAAGGATGAGAGCATAGGAGGTTATTTGATTCATTCTCGATCCAATTTCAAGCTCATAGGAGAGGATAAGAGGTGTGAATCTTCTAAAATGTCCTAGAACGAAAGAATATTCTCAGAACCCTATGAAGATATCACTCAATCTCGCCCAACACAGGTCAATATGGGACTAGGTGCTCTGTAGAGTAGGCTTGAATGGGATTAAGTGCTCTGTAGTGCACTTACCCCTTACCAAGGTTGTGTTGTTCCCTCAAGGAGTCATTTCAGGATGTCTTCAAGCCAGGAAACTCTCAAGAATGATGGCATTCCATGTGATGACTTGTCTAGGGCATGTAACAACTGAATTAGGGTTTGATGAGCCCTAAAATAATTGATTTGAATGATGAGAGTGATGTTCCCAAGTAGACCTATAACACTTCGTGGGGTCTACCATCAATCCTTATCTGCATACGACATCCCAACAGGATCCTGGAAGGGACACAAAATAGACACTTCTTCAGATTGAGCACAATTTGGTATCTTCACCACGTATCTAACATTAAGTGTAGACTTCCCACATGACGTTTAACTAATCAAAACACTGTCCAATCATCAAAGAACACCTATAGTAACTTATGAATAAAGCCTTTGAATGTCGCAATGACTATGCGTGAAAGGATTTTTGGCACTTTCTTCAGCCCAAAAGGCATTACAGTGTACTGAAAACATCCCCATTCCATCACAAAGGTCATCTTGCTTCTCTCCTCGGGTGTGATTTTGATCTAATGATACCTAGAGAACCCATCAATGAAAGAGTATTCTTCTTAGCTACCTACACTATCCAGGACTTCATCACTGAACGGGGTCAGGAAGGGATCATGCATGCAAGCATCATTCTACTTCCAGAGATCCATGCATATCTCTATTTCTTCTTTCTGTTTGTTTTCCTGAACCACTATGGGGATTACCCAATCAGATTCTTCTAGTGGTTCAATAATTCTTGCCATGAGGATCTTATCTAACTAAGCGTGAACCCTTTCCTTATACTTAGGATTAAGGTGGTGAGGTCATTGTTTTATGGGCTTCGCATCCTGTTTCAGGGTGATCTTCATGGCACACAAGTGTCCAATTATCCCTTTTAAATCAGAAATATTTTTGGGGAACAAATCTTGATATTTGCAAAGGAGCTGAGTGACCCTGTCTACTATCACATCATCCCAATAGTGCCCAATATTTGCAAATTTTGGTTCCACCTTTGTGCCCATGTTGACCTACCTGGTTTTCAATGGTGCAGTTATGTCAGGATCCTCTATCTATAGACTTTCAACCTCGCAGTGACCTTCAGTTTCTACAATATTAATTTTTCGGGGATCCTCGTCTTCTTCTTCAATGGTCACATTATAACATTCCAGTGCATGGCTTAGCTGGCTAGTGCAATCAAGTTGGATCAGGTCCAATGTATCTTGTGGTATCCTAAAGATCGTTTATTTAACCTCCTGTATCGCCACGTCAATACATTCAAACCCATCCTCAAAGCTGAACATCATTCAAAATCCCTAGCACATAACGTCCCATTCTTCAAAGCCATGGCGGAGCTTGGTTTCCAAGTACCAATGGATTTGTATGATGCCTAGGGTATGAAAAAATAGATGCACCCATTCAGGATGAGGTTCCACTGCATAAGCCTCAGTCCATTTGGACAAGTGATCACTCAGGTCATCCCTTCCTCCCTACTTATCTGTCATCCACACCTTTGCCTACCCAAAATGTGTTCTCATCATCATCCTATAGTCGCGCCAATCACCGAAACTATCCTTGTGCATACCCCACCATCTTGCAAGTGTAACGTGCAGTACCCATTCCAAGGCCTGGAAGTGGTGCTTCTCTTGTACTTCTCTTTCAAATGCATCCAAAAACCAATCAACATCAGTTAGTCCATCATAATGGGATAGATCCTTGACCTCGGATGACACACAACGCAATGACTTGGTCATCATATTACAAGATAGCATAGATACTTCATGCAGCCAATTCTACCAATGCTCCAATTCTTCATCTAAATCTGACATGCAAGAGCTTTCACAATCCTGTGCAATACGTTTGTTTGCTATCAGATTCATCTAATCTTAGTCTCACGCCATTATCTTGTAAATATTGTCCGTATCATCATCACTTTCATAACCTCGAACTGGTTCTCTATAATGCGGTCCCTCCTCGAGATCTAGTGACACCACTACATGGAGAAACTTCTTTTCAAATATCATCTTTCGCTTCTTTAGGTTGATTACCCCATTCATGTCAGTGGTCCAATCGATTCGAAGGAGTGCAAGGTAGGGATTTCTATCATCCACAATCTCTATTACCTCAAAATCCACCAATATGCTTGCGCCTTCGATGTCAATTGTGACCCCTTGCAGCCTCCCCATTGGGATAATTTTCTTTTGATTAGCCATTCTTAACTGTATCGAAGACCACTAGAGTGTAGGTATCCCCATTCTTTCCCAAGTCTGTTTTGGCAAAACATTCACATTGGACCCTAGCTCCAGGATAACTTGGTCCATCTAGTATTCCCCTATCTACATGGTGAATCTCATTTCCCACTCAGTCCTTGACTTGTCCTTTCCAAGCTCCCTGACCATGCGTGGTTAACCAGTAGTGCCATCCTTACTAGCACACCGATTGATCAGTTCCTACATGCCCTTCACAACCTTACTTTCATGGAGTAGCTTCATTCAGGTCTCCAAGAATGTGGTAATCATGGATGGGTGCATTTCATCAACTCATTTCTCCTTAATTCTTGAGGTAGAGGCCTAAGTGAAGATTTTCTTTGCTTCCATAAGTGTTTCTTTTGCGCGCTCCAGATCAAACCAAGTCTCCTTTTTTGGTGCTTTGTAGACCCATTCACCTTCTGCAGGCTACTTGACTTTATCCTCCCCCATCTTAGTTTCTCTTAGGAGCATAATTTTTACCTTAGGGTCTTCCTCGCGAGGCTCAACCCTCACCATATGGAGGTTCTGTGTTAGCTACGGAGGTTGCGCCCCCTTTTCACGAATCTTAGCCAACAATATAGGGCAATCCTCAGTTGCATGGTCAAAATGAGTACAGTAGTAGTATGACAGCCATGTCATATTCAGACAGTCCCTCATGTAGTGTCATGGGCCTTCGCAATTGTAACAACTAAGTTGCCCTCAACCTCTACCAAGCCCTCCTCCACGTTGGCCTCAGTCACACCCCTGATACTCACCTCGCATTCCCCCTACACCTTGGTCTGGAAGTCATGTTTCTGTCTGCACCCTATCTACAAGTGTCATATCCATCATCAATTCATACCTTCGATAATTGTGGTTTCCATGGCCTACTGATTAACATAAATTGTAAAAGAGTTATAGCGGTGTCTACATGAATTTCTGCAGCAAATGGCAATTATCGGTCGCATGTTTCCCTGCTACCTGACATATATCATACCATAGTGCAAGCCCTACACTTGGCACTTCCACGACCTCCGGTCATAGAGGCATTGGTCCTCCTACTATAACATAGTTCGTGAAGACTGAGCCATGATCCTTGTCATGCCCCTGACCCTTGAATTTTATGCACCAAGCTTCTTCTCATGCCTCTGGCCTAGCTTTTCTTTCCTACTTTAGACTTTGCACTTCAAGACAAAGGTTTTGCAACTACACATGAATCTACTGAACCCCTAGATTCGGATCTTGCATTGGCATTTCATGTAGTCTCATTGCAAGCTCCAAGGCTTCTGCTTGAGTAACAATATTATGTTGTGACAGTGCAACCCTTAGACCATTCACGTTGCTACCCATCCGTTAAATTCATATTATATTCATGGATTTTACACTTCAATCTCTAATCCAACTACCATGGGGTCTCACATGGTTTCATCGCGATTTCCTTGAATCCCACAATCAACTGCGCTTCAGACTTAGGCCTACTGAATTATTTATTTAGCATGGTCTGTATCTCTGCCAGTGTAGTTGCCTTGTTATCATTAGAGTACTTTATGTACCAAGTTAGTGCATGCTCCTGCAAGGCACTAACCAACATCATGTTCTTCATGTGATCATCTGTGATGCCCTAAGCTTCCCATATAGCGTTTATGACAAACCAAAATTGGCGTGGGTCCTCGTTTCCTACGCCCTTGTATACAAGTAGTTTTATGGAGTTTTCCATATTGGAAAGTGGACATGATAGTGGTGTGGGTGATGGGGTGAGCAGTGTAGGAGAGGATGTAGGTGGTGTGGATGGATGGGATGAGGGTAGAGGCGGTGTAGGTATTCACAGGAACCCTTGTCTTATCAACTGACTAGCACTCAGGGGAGAAGTCTGCAGTGTTCCTTCGTCGTCACTTAAGGTAGGTCTAATCAGCGGGCTATACTCAGGACCTTCTCTTCCTCCATCCCTGAAAGGTTTTCCACTTCGTTTAGCTCCAAACATCAAGGTAACCGCATAACCCATTGTTCATACAAGAACATCTTAATCCAAGTATTTAGCAATTTTAAATACTTACCTCGTCGTCCTTTGAAGAAACAGTGCTCTACTTTGCTATAACTGATAGAGGTATTGACCATGAACTCTGTCACGGATCCTCCTATTATGTGGTCGATCCAATGTTCGACAATGCGCATGATCTTATATTCAGAAGCTTCCAACCTCCTTACTAGATCTAGTGTCCAAACAATCGGATTGTCAAGCCTCCACCTTCCTTGGCCATCTCCCAACTTCACGATCAACTTGTATAACTCAACTGGGAAGGAACAAAAGATTATTTCATGTATTTGTGTGTATAGGTATCTATCTAACAACTGTTCTTTCACCAATCACAAATTCTTGTTTTCTTGCACCACAAATTCGTGGATCTTTCTATCCAACCAGGTTTTGATTTCTTTCTTAGTTCGATTCCAAAGATGTAACTTCACACATCTCATTATGTAGATACTGCTCTTGACAATGAAACCATTTGTTGGCTTGATGGGCCCTAACCCAAGTTCAACTTTAGTCAGCCAAGAAAATCACTACACTACGAGCCCTTTTGACATCAGCTTGCAGAGCATAGACTGAAGTCTCACCGGAGGCAGTATGAGGGGATGTAGGAACCAAGTTTCCACACCCTGAGATGGTCATGATATTGATCTACACTTCCTGATCCCGCCTTCATGCAGATCAATAAGCCTTTAGGGCTTATCGATGTTCCTTTTCTTCCGTCCTTCAGAAACTTCGCGGAGGTACCTAACTATCTTCGCACAGACTTAACCAGAGGTGCAGGAACTTATGTGCCTCTTTGGCTAAGTTACTTTATAGGTTCCCTAGTTATCTTAAATGTTACCTACTCTACCATGAATTTATAGTTATCTTCACATAAAACTATACTCTTTCCTTTGTTCAATCAACAGATATAATCACATACATTCGTGCATCAAATAAGAATTATAATGTAAACCTGGATCGTAACATAATATAATTAGATGCATTAAATAGAGACAAGATACATAGTGATTTGTAGAATACTTCTCTTTATTGATATCTCAAGTTAAGTACAGACTCTATCCACCCTATGCACACAGCTGCAGGGGTCCACACACTCAGCTGCAGAGCCTCTACCTACTCTACGACCTGAGAAAACTTAAAACTCCTTACCCACAAAATATTTCTACCATTACTTACTCACTACCTTAGAATCTTCTAAGACTCCCTTTTTATACAATCTGATGGTCTGTGGAGCATGTGTAGATATTTACAACTGACATGGGACTTTACAAAACAAGGGGAGACAACCCTTTATGACTCTTGACATATTTGCGCTTCATGACCACAAAACGCAGAGACTTTACATCTTTATTACAAAATTTGGGCTTTCTGCCCCAAAACTGACTCTTGAGGGAACCTGTTCCCAACACGAACCAACGGACTCAGAGCCAAAACCATTTGATTCTGAGGAAGAGGATGATAGAGAGGAAGAGATAGCTAATGCAAATTTGGAATGGATGACTCAGGGACCATTAGCTCTCCCGGCTGTTCTGTACATGATGCCAAAGCGAGCGAAGAGAATGAACATCAAGTTCAACCCTAATAGCATGGTGAAGGCCGAAGATCGCTTGGACAACTTCTACCTACATTGTAGAACCTTGAGGTATGGTATGACAACATAGGATGTATATTATTCCCATGTATCTTAGATGGTCACGTAGCTGCATGTTCTCACAGCCTTCCACCAAACTCTATACAGAACTGGGGTGCATTCAAACTCATGTTCCTTCAAAATTTTGTTTATGACAAGGCCCCAGCCATGCTACTCAAAGAATTGGGAAGGTTCAGGATGGTGGGAAAATAATAAGTAAAAAAATTCAATTAGAAATTTTGCACACATATTAAACAAGTTTGCAGCGGATACTAAAACTCATGAATCCATCACTGTTGATTACTACACATACGCATTTCCAACTAGCATTTCGTAGTTCGTCAAGTGAGTTGTGAAACCAACCCTCTTAGAAATTTTCGAAGAGGCTATTGTTGCTAAGAAACACCTACTCATGATTGGAGTCATCAAGGATGATGAACCAAAAAATTACTCCAAAGATGTGAGCAGGAAGTCTCAAGTGATGGTGAGCAAGGGTAAAGACAATGAAGCAACTAACATTGAAACACTCACTCCCCTCATCAAGAACTTGACAACAGAAGTGTTTGATCTTAAACAATGGAAAACAAACAGATCTGCAAGAAGCCATCTTCTTAGGCAGAGATATGTGAGCAGCTCATCAAGAATCAACCAGTTCACTCCAAAAACTATGCAGAAACCTATGTTCTAGGTTGAATAGTGCGTAGATCCTAAGTTCTATTCTTTCCATGAGGAACATCACCCTGAGAACTCTTGTTTGGACTGGAAGCGAGTTGTAAGATTTATCTACAGTCATACACTCGATGTGGAGAGCAATATATAGGAAAATCTAGAAGACACTGATGATGATGAAGAGGTTGCACCTAATGAAGCATTAAGCCTTGGGCATGTTGTCAACGTATATCAGTGCTCACAAGTCATGATGAAGACAAACCTATAGAAGAAGGCCCAAAAGAAAAATGATCTCTACAATCTTAGGAGTAAAGGGGATCCCCTTACACTTGGGGAAGCACAAGAAAAAATGAGATTGCTAATTTGTAAGGCTAATCCACTGACCACCCTAAAGTAGAAAAAACAAAACAAGTCTGGGAAGACAACGGCGAATAAGAATATAGCCATCAAAAGCAAGCTACAGAACACTTCGTTGGACAACACGAACATTTTTTCTAGCACAGATACCTCTTTGAGTCTACCACCTCTAGACTACAACATTGTTGATGACATGAAGAAAAATCCGGTGAACATCAGTTTATTCATGTTAGCTAAGATTTAGAGTTAGAGGGACACCTTTTACGTGCATTGGGACAGATAGCAATGAGCAGCGTAGTCTCTACCATTAAGGGAGAAATCACACATCCAAAATCACTTTCTATTATGTTCAACACGCTCTGGATGGAAGAAGAAAACTTAGGTTTCCCTCCATTCCTACTATCCTTTGAAATATTTAACTACTATGTTCACAACTGCTTGGTTGATTCTGGCACAGTCGCCAACGTCATGCCAATCTCCATTGCAAAGCAGATCAATGCACAATGGAGCGAAGCATCCGCGTGAATCATCCAACTTGATCTAACATCGGTACCAACCCTTGGTAAACTACGAGACGTGATTATCCGACTATCTAATGATAGTTAAGTCCACCAATGCATCAACATAGTTGTTGTGGACATACCGGAATCATACGGTCTACTACTCAGCAAAGACTGGTTCAACAAGATGGACAAATACTTTTCTACAGACTAGTCCCA
>Ga0181465_100071_pt1 | contig 23157 bp, 34 predicted proteins | sample InSIn3gowninarea_FD_119076 | JGI IMG/M metagenome (GOLD analysis project Ga0181465, IMG submission 119076) | Clean room microbial communities from NASA Spacecraft Assembly Facility at Jet Propulsion Laboratory, Pasadena, California, USA -... ... | reverse complement strand
AGAGACGTCTTTAACTTTAATACCAGTTCTTTCTTACCCTTCACAGCAAACCTTTCAGGTTGCTTCATGTAGATCTCCTCTTACGAATCCCCATGAAGAAATGTTGTCTTCACATCCATCTATTCTACCTCAAAATAAAAGCAACAACAACAGATAAAAGTAATCTAATAGAAGCTGCATTGGCAACAAGAGAAAAAATATCACCATAATCAATTCCCGGCACTTGGGAATAACTTTTTGCTATGAATCGAGCTTTTTATTTCTCCACCTTTCCTTCTACATTTGTCTTCTTCTTGAACACCCATTTGCTTCCAATGGATTTCCTTCTAGCTGAAAACTCTACCAGATCCCAAGCCTCATTTTTGTGCAAAGATGCCATTTCATCAACCATGGCCTCTTTCCAGAGTTTGCCATCCTCTAAATCTACTACTTCCTTCACAGTTCTGGGATCATCATCAGTAACAAATAAAGAAAAATTTGAACAGAAAGCAGATGGAATACACCTTTTTGGCTTCCTTCTTTCTCAAACTGATCTTCTCACACCCAGAGTTTGTGGCTGTTCATCTTCTAATTCCTCCTCTGTTGTAGAGTCTAATTCATCCTCCTTAAACTCAAACTCTATCTTCTCAGATTCCTTTGGTTGGACTTCATGTTTAATAACATCTTTCACCTCTCTAAACACCACATCTTGGTTGTACACAACCTTCCTTGTTACTAGATTCCAAGGCTTATAACCCTTTAAACCATCCTTATACCCAATAAAGATGTACTTTTCAGATTTACTATCCAACTTGGTTCTTTTCTCCTTTGGATCATGTACATATGCATCACATCCAAATACCCTCAGATGTAAAAGAGAGGGTTTCTTACTAGTACATACCTCTTGTGGAGTCTTATCCTCCAACCCTGATGAAAGTGATTTGTTAACCAAGTAACATGTTGTCTCCACTGCCTCTGCCTAGCATTCTTGTCCTAACCCGGCACCATTGAGCATGGTTCTTTCTCTTTCCATCAACGTCTTATTCATTCTTTTTGCAAATCAATTTTGCTCAACTATGTATGGAGTAGTCTTCTGCCATGCTATACCACACTTCTTACATAATTATCCAAATTCCTTACTGCAAAACTCTCCACCGTTATCTATCCTCAACGCCTTTATCTTCTTCTCTGTCTGGTTTTCCACCAGAGCCTTAAATCATTTAAACCTGTCAAAGACTTAATATTTCTTCTTAAGGAAATATATCCATGTATTCTTTGAGAAGTCATTTATAAATGATACATAGTACACAGACTTACCTAGTAATGGAACCTTCACAGGTCCAAAAACATCAATGTGCACAAGTTCTAATATCTGTTTCACACTCTTACCACCAGAGGGGAAACTCAACTGATTATGCTTCCCATATACACAACTTTCACAGAAACCAAAATCCAGAGAGCTATTACTCATACCTTCTGCCATACCCTTACCATGAAGTATTTGAAGGCCCTTCTCTCCAATATGTCCAAACCTTTGATGCCATAGCATGGTCTTCTCTCGAGAGACCACTAGATTTTCTACTCCACTTTCAAGAACCACATAACTGTTGCACCCATCAACAACAATGCTACCTTGCAACTTGTACAAAGTTCCAATCTGAACTCCCCACATCAATACCAGTGCTCCCTGAACCATCTTGCAAGTATCCTTCATGAACAATGTTTTTGCACCTGCATCATCCAACTTGCTTATGGAAATCAGATTTCTAGCCAATGCAGGAATATACAAAACACCCAGAAGTGTTCTAACCCTTCCAGCTTGCAACTTCAAATTTACTTTTCTGCAACCAACAATTCTAGCCTTCCTATCATCCCCCAAGAAGACATCACCACCATCATATTTCTTATACTCGCAGAACCACTCTCTATGGGGAGTGAAGTGAAAGAATGCACCTGAGTCATCAACCATGCCTCATGATCTACATGTGTACTTGAAGAAGCCAAGTACACATCCCCACCTTCATCTAAGGTAGTTTTCACCTCTATAGAAGGAGCATCATTAGATCCCTTTCCTTTTTCAGGAGCTTTAGATTTACAATCCTTTTTATAATGCCCTTCCTTTCTGCATTTCCAGAACACCACATTTATAGGTTTTCCTAGAGATTTAGATCTCCCTCTAGATTTAGATCTCCCACTCGATGACTTATTATTGTTTTCATTCTAGGACCGTCCTCGTATAGACAAAGCATCACCATTCCGACTCTCCATATTTTTCCATCTCATCTCCTCCGTCAGCAAGGATGAGACTATTTCATCAAACTGCAAGGCAATTGCATTGCTACCTATTACAATAACCAGACTATCCCACGAATCTGGTAGATAACACAACAAACTGATGCACTTATCCTCATCTGAAATTTTAATATCAACAAATAATAACTAACTTACCACAGTATTAAATGCGTTCAGATGCTCTGTCACCGAGTCTCCATCTTTCATCCTCAGGTTATACAACTTTTTCTGTAGGAACAATTTATTAACTAGAGACTTATATTGGTACAAAGTCCCTAACTTGTCCCACAAAGCCTTAACTGTAGCTTCCCCTAATACATTCAACAATACTGAATCTGGGACACACAATCATATTGTGCTCTTTGCCTTCCGATCCAACTTCTTCCATTCTTCATTCGACACTCACATTGGTTTAGTACCTAGATCTACTATGATCCATTGATCTTTATCCACCAACACATCCTCCATCTTGAGTTTCCATAACTCAAAACTCTGACCATTAAATTTCTCGATCTATATCTTTCCACTACTCGTCATCTTCTTTCACCACCAGAATCGATCCTGCAAATCTCCCACTGAACAAGGTCAACCACAGGCCTGAGTGAAACCCCTCAACAACAAAGGAATCCCCTTGAAGCCAAAACAACTCTGATACTAAATGTATGTTTTAACCCCATATAGAAATTACCTGCATACGAATTCTAAGGACAAAAAATAAACAATGCAAGAGCATAACACATAAAACACATATACATAGAGATTTTCCCCTGGATCCCAAAACTGGGACTACCATCTTGATTTTTCATTATGTTCTTTTCAATGTTACAATACTTATTTATACAGGCTGAAGCATCCAATACCATGGACCGAAAACCATTGTGTCCAAAACCATGTGCGAAACCATGCACAAAACCATAGGTAGGTCTGCCTAACCTAATATAGGGTCCAAAAAAACTTTCCCAGGGGCTCTAACCCCCTCTAAGCCCCCAGTTAACTAGGGAGGCTAGCTAGTTGTGGAAAGAATATAACACAACCTAACAAAGGTGAGGATAATAATATTTGATGGAGTATGAGATATTGTCTCAAATATCCATGGGAAAGAGAATTCATATGCAATGTGGCAAGTGCTAAAAGATTTGTTTCAGAATAGTAGTGACAACAAGAAATTGGCACTCAAGGAAAACTTCGAAATATCAAGATGCAAAGGAATGAGACCATTCCATAGTACCTAAGAAGGTTCACACAATTTCGTGATGAACTTGGTCAAGTTGGGGTTACTATAGCAGAGGATGATTTAGTGAGCCTAGCCCTTCTAGGCCTTCCCAAGAGCTGGCACAACTACCAAGATTCGGTGAATGGGAGGGAGAAACTACCAAATTGGAAATGCATATGGTCTGATTTGGTACACGAGGAAATAAAGCAGAATATTAGAGATAGGATTTAGTCTAAGGGTGAGGATGAGGAGAACTATGACTTGGCTAGAAAGGAAAAGAAAGTTAAAGGGAAGAAATCCCAATCCAAAGTAGAATCAGTCAAGGGGGTGAGAAGAAAGACTTGTCCAAAATCTAAGCGCTTTCATTGTAATGAATTTGGGCACTATGCCACTAAGTGTCCACACAAGAAGGAAAGAAAGAAGACCACAATAGGAATAGCAGGTGAAGCCTCAGATTCATAGTTCAAGCTTGATTTTATTCTCATTTCATGCATGGATAGCACAGTGATGGGAAGTGTGTGGTATATCGACAGTGGTGCCTTGTTCCATATGACGGGAATAGAGATTTTTTCAGTGATTTGAAGGAGAAGGATCTCCAAATGCATATCGAGATGGGAGATGATAGAAGGTACAATGTGACCAGGATTGGTACCATCACCTTTCAGGGGGAGTCAGGCTCCCCTCTTAGGCTCAAGGACGTGATTTTTTTTACGGGTCTAAAGAAGAGTATTGTCTCCATTGAAATTTTGGAAGACCGTAGTTACGATGTGATCTTCAGCAAAGGAAAGGAATTCTTGAGACACATAACAATGTGACAGGTGACGCATATTAGGGTTTGAGTGAAGAACTTGTCCAAGTTAGATGTGTAGGATTGTTCTACATTGAGCACAAAGGCAAAGGCAGTGTAAATTTGCGATGTCAGTGAACTTTGGCATACAATACTTGGTCATTTGCATCATGGCACTTAGAAGATCATGCAGTGGATTACCATAGTCCTCCCCAAAGGAGCACTAAAGCAACATGACACATGCAAATGGTGTATGTTAGGGAAGTACACAAAATCCAATTTCCATGATCGAGACAACAAAGCACATGCAGTCCTTGAAAGGATCCACTCTGATGTTTTTGGACCTTTCTCGATAGCCTCCACTACTAGACACAAGTATTTTGTCATATTTATTGATGAATACTAAAACAAGTGTTGGATATTCTTCATGCGAAAGAAGGATGATAATTTATCCAAGTTCTTAGAGTTCAAGGCACTGATGGAGAAAGAAATGGGAAATAAGGTGAAGGCTCTCGGGAGTGATAATGGAGGTGAGTACGTGTCGAATAAGTTCAAAATGTTTTGTGTAAAAGAAGGCATTCAATGAGAGTTGACATCACCCCACAACCAACAACAGAATGGGGTGGCTGAGAGGAAGAACCAAAGAATTATGGGAGTAGCATGGAGGATGTTGGATGACCAAAGCCTACCTATGCACTTGTGGGTTGAACCATGCAACACATCGGTCTATTTGTAGAATAGGAGTTCTCATTGGATTCTTGGAATGATCACACCAGAGGAGGATTTCTCGAGGAGGAAGTCATATGTGTGACACTTCAGGATCTTTAGAGCCTCTCTCTATTTGAATGTCTCCAAATAATCAAGGAAGAAATTAGAGTAGACAGAAAAGTTTTGGGTATTTATGGGTTACATAGAAACTCCCCACAACTATCGTGTGTATTTTCCATAACTTAGAATGACAGTTTTGCAATGGAATGTTAAATTTGATAAAGACAAAGCTATGTGGTGCTCTCTTGAGAGGGAGCTTCAGATCCCACCAGAGGAGGATATTTTAGCTCTAAAGGAGGAGCCTCAGGATGTTGTGGAACAACCACAATTTGAGGAGAAGAGAGTGGAGGCAACCACTCAATCATAACCATCTAGAGAAGGAAGGAAGAGAACTTGAGAATATGAGAGACTTATAAAGGATGGGAGGGAGAATGTGGGTGCTCCTTCAAATCAGCATAGGAAGAGAAGGTCACTAGATCAGTTCACTAGCTACATGGCTCTAATGATTGAGCTAGTAGATATTGATCCATCCTGTTTTGAGGAAGAAGTAGAGAAACCATTATGGGTTGATGCAATGGTGGAGGAGTACAAATCCATTGTGAAGAACAGTGTTTGGGAAGTAGTCCCAATACTAGCAAACAAATCAATCGTAGGTTTGAGATGGATCTTTAAGGTGAAGCAGGTAGCATATAAAACACCGAAAAGTACAAGGTCATATTTGTGGCCAAGGTGTACTCTTAAGTGGAGGGGATTGACTATGAGGAGACCTTTGCTCTTGTAGCAAGGTAATCATCCATCGGATCAATCTTTGCTTTGGTTGAACAAATGGGGTGGAAGATCCACTAGATGGATGTGAAAACAATATTACTCAATGGAGTTATTAAGGAGGAGGTTTATATCAAGGAACCAGAAGGCTTCAAGACTTTTGATTGAGAGTATCATGTTTGCAGACTCAAGAAAGCATTGTATGGTCTCAAGCAAGCACCTTGTGCTTTGCACACCAGGATCAATAACTATCTCACCAGTTTGGGCTTCACCAAAAGTGAGGCAAATGAAAACCTCTATCATATTTCGATAGAATGTAAGTTGTTGATTATTTTTCAATATGTTTATGACTTGATCCTGACTGGTGATGAGCAGATGATTAAATATTGCAAGGAGCACCTTGCAAGAGAGTTTAAGATGAAGGACATGGGTCTCATGCACTACTTCCTTGGATTGGAAGTATGGAAAGGTGATGGGAATTTTTTTGTCTCTTAAGGAACTTATTCCAATGAGATATTTCAAAGGTTCTACATGGATAGGTGCAAACCCATGGAGACTCCTCTAGCGACCAACTGGAGGAAAGAGGATGCTACTTTAGGTGAGGAAGTGGATGCAACTATTTACTGTTAGTTGGTGGGTTCACTCATGTATCTTGTGAAAATGCAACCATACATGTGTTATGCAGTCAATCCACTAAGTCAAGCTATGGTTAGGCCAGCCAAACTGTTTTCGAGGGAAGCAAATCATGTTCTACGGTACCTCAGAGGCACTACCCAGTTTGAACTTTGGTATAGACGAAAAAAGGGAGTGAAGTTGTGTGGCTTCACTGATGCAGATTGGGAAGGAAGTCCATCAAACCAGAAGAGTACATCAAGTGCAATTTTTAGTGTTGGATCCGCAGTGGTTTCTTGGTACAACAAGAGGGAGAGATTAGTGGTACTCAGCTTATGAGAAGCATAATACATGGTTGCAAGTCAAGCATCATGTGAGGTGATATGGATGAGAAAGATACATGTTGGCTTGTTTGGTCAGATGATGGATCCTACTGTGATTTATTGTGATAATTAGAATTGCATCAAACTCTCTGAGAATCCTATTTTTCACGATCAATCCAAGCATATTGATATCTGGTATCACCATCTACAAGATTGTGTGCAGAGGTGGATTATGTTAGTGCAGTACATTCTGACAAAGGAACAAGATCTTGATATTTTGACAAAGGCCCTGTCAAGAGGGAAGTTTGATTTCCATAGGTGCAGGAATGGGGTGGTTTACAATCCCTTTCTTGCTGAGAGGGAGTGTGGAAAATGCAGCAAGAAAATATAAGTTTGACTTTGCCTTGGTCAAACTAGAGAAAATTCTAATTTCTATTTCAACATGATTCTTGGAGTTAGTTAACTAATGTCACATGGAACTTGTCACTCAGTTAACTCAGGTAATTCGAGTTGGGGAAGCTTGAGTTTAGTCCAATATGTTTGATTACTAATTTGTAGCAATTTGTTTAAGTTAATTTCAGTTATTGTTAGTTTAACTAGTTCCAACTATCAGGAGAACTAGTGGAGGTCAAGTTGTGAAAGTGGAACTTCAACCATACTCAGTGATCAACTAGTTAATTGATCAATTAGACCAAAATAATTGTTGCATCCTGAGAATTCGAGTTACCCACTTGAGATGGATATTTCAAGGTAGTGTACTATCAATTGTAGCATATTCCAATGTGTACAAGTGGTGCATGCAATCAAAGGAAGGACCCTAGGTAATTGCATAATTCCATGGTGTGAAATTCCTAAAAAATAGGGGTAATTTCCTAAGGGAACAACGCAAGGAAATAAGAGCTTGGAGGGTTTGAAAATTGGCTAAGTGTTGGCTAGAGTTAGTCTGCCAAGCATAGATATAGACTATACACTTGTAGGGTGTGCTCATGTGTGAGAAATCATATGTATTTCATCTCTATTCTCTGATTAATGAAATATAGATAGTAAGGGGTTTTAAGAAGTTACTTTTCCCTAGATAAGTATTTGTGCATGTGTGATGTTTCCTTTTGCATGTCTATTATTCTTGTTCTAGATGGTGAATAACTTCCGCAGATAAGTAGAGTATCTTCAAGTCTTGTGATTTAGTAAATTTCATCAGTAGTCTTGAATATACACATTAATTTATACAAAGTGAACAATTCACACACCCAATTTGTTAAGAAAGTTGATAATATAGCTTCGGTTTCCCTTCCAAATGGGTTTCATCAAACAACCCTATCATTCACAAAAAGATCCTTAGTGGGGAAATTTACGAGGATGTGACCATCCCCCAGATCAATGGAGATCAAGATTGAAAAATATTGGAGGTACATGATGAAGGGTAAAATTAGGTTTTTTATGTTCGATAATGGCTCCCCTTCCTTCCTCTTTGAATTCAAAGAGGAAAAATATGTTATCTTTAGAAACAGTCCATACCTCTTTCGAGCAAGAGGCATGTCTTTGAACTCCTAGTCAGTTGATTTTTACCTAAACGAAGACATCCCCACAACAATGCTGGTATGGATAAAAATTTTGTGATTGTCATTATCTTGTTGTAGTGATGACTATATGAAAGCGATACGAAATGACATAGGAAGATATATGGATCATGCAGAACCTAAGGGTACCTAATTTTCTTGTGCTAAGATTTGCTTTGAAATAGATCTAGAAAAAGGGTTATCTGGACTGACTATGAGATCTTGGACTATGATTAGTTTCCATTCAAGTGTTAAATATGCCATAGATATAGAAAATTTGAAAATGATTTAAAGAAAGCTTAACCTAAAAAAAGTGAAGGCGCATCCTCTCTGCAACAAGAGAAATGGTAGACTCAAATGAAGGGGGGGAATAGAGGGGAAATGATTGCAAATAAAAACCCTCTTGAGAATAATAGGAAGGAAGTTTTGACTTAGAAAAGCTCTTTGAAAATATTCAAACCTAGATGATATAAATATAGAAGCAGTGGGGAAAGGATCTCATTATAGGACCCATGAAATGAATGCATCCAAGGATGAAGGAGAGATTCATGATTCAGATCCTAAGGTAACTATCATCCCAACTAATTAGGAGCATTATCATAGTGTTCAAAAAGAGAAAAATTATGTAGAACTGGAATCTAAGGAGTGATAAAATGAAAAAATTCCCTTAGTGCAAAAGGGATATGAGGAATCATCAAACAAAGTAATGACTAGAAATGCCAGGAAAAAAATAAATTCAAGAGGAGATTCAACTAGTCATAAATCAAATCAAATATCACTCCATGAGGCAATGGACAACCTTCAAAGAAATAAGGAAAGAGAGTCAAAGGAAGAGAAAAAGGTCAAGTTAGGTACCAAACCACAAATCACAAAAGTTCTAGAAATGGTAGCAAATTTGGATCAAGGTAGTTTTAAAGCAGGAGGTAGTAAAGAAAATCCCCCAAATATCAATGAATTTACTGTCATGGAAAGTAAGGGGTTTGGGAACCCTACAAAATCACATCTTGTTAAGGACATAATAAAAGGTGAAAAAACACAAATAATAATTTTGTAGGAGATGAAGTTAGAGGAAGAAGAGCTTTTGAAAATCTCAAGTGGCTTCTAGAGAGACTTCTCAGGGGTAGCACAAAGCTCAAATGGGGCTTCTGGTGGCCTAGGCATTTTCTAGGTGGATTCCCAATTCAGATTAAAGAAATGCCTCAAGTCCATTTTTTGGATTAGAATATTACTTCAGAAAAAGAACTCTAAAGAAATATTTCCGATTGTAAATGTATATGTCCCTATTAACTATGGAAAAAAAATGGAATTCTAGGATTCTCTCCACTAGTTATGGGAGGAACATTGACACATAGGTAGTGTAGCTTTTGGAGAGATTAAAACAAACCTATATAGAAATGAGAAAATAGGGGGAAGTTTGTTTTTGGATCCATTCCATGAAAGAATGTATGATGTTATCATTCAATGGGAATTAGTGGAAATCATTTCAAAAAGCAGAAAACTTACCTAGACAAATTGTAGGAGTGGAAAAGGTCATATAGTAGCCCAATTGGATCAGTTCTTGCTCCATAAAAATTGGATTTTGAAAGGAATTGATTGTAGATATTCCTTAATAGGGCATGGGGACTTGGACCATCAACCAATCATGGTATAAATTGATCTACGAGAATATTTGGGGCCAATCCCTTTTCGATGCAATCTAGGGTGGCTTCAAGAAGATGGGGTGGTAGATTTAATTACACAGGCATGGAGAAGCTCACTGTGAGGATCCCCATCCTTTGTATGGGAATAAAAGTTGTGAAACATTGATCATGCATTAAAAACATGTGAAAAAAGAAACTATCATCCTCTTGTACATCAAAAGGAAGAGATCATTGAGTAATTAAAGCAACATCATTAAAAATGGATTATGAACCTATAGAGGAGTGGCATATAGATATAGAAAAAGAAATCAAAAAATAGATTTGAACACTGAGAAGGTAGGAGAAGGAAAGAGAAGAAGTATTGGAGACTCAAGTATTGAAGTATTACGTAAAAGATCGGTGATCATAACACAACATTTTTCACAAGAAAGCAAAGGTAAGAGAATAGGACAACCAATTCAAGGAAATTATTCAAGAAGGTAACCCTAAAATCTCCACCTTTTCTTAAAAAAACCATGAAGCTTTTTTGTACTTTCAGGAATTATATTCTGAAGAGAAAGAAAATTAGTGAGAGAAAGAAATAGATTTTCTATCTTTCCTCTGTTGGGTGTGTGTTATATTATTTCCATGACTAGTTGCATGCACAACGGGGTCACAAGCGCGGTGATAGCCCTCCCTGTTCGTTGCATTGGCCGCAACAATGGGGTCATAGGGGGGTTCGAGGGGGGTAGTAGCCTCCCTCTACAGGGTTCGAGGCAGTGTGTCGGGAAAAAACAATTGGACCCTATATTAGGTGGGAAAACCTACCTTGGTTTTCTATATGGGTTTTGCACATGATTTTGGGCATGATGGTTTTCTGCCCATTATATTTTGTAGATCCATTCAAAGGAACTATGGTTATGTTCTAATCCAGGGTTAATGGATTAGGGTTTATGAATGCTTCAGAACGTATATATATATATATATTGTAACATTGAAAGGAATATAATGAAAAATCAATCTGGTAGTCCCGATTTTGGGATCCAGGGGAAAATATAAGTGTATTTGTTTTATAATCTCGACATTGTTTATTTTATGTTTTTAGAATTCGTATGCAAGTAATTTCTGCACATGTTTAAAACCTACATCCTCCCCCTCAATTGTCTCTAAGAATGACAATTAGCAGCTCGTTCAACTAATATAATAGGTTATTGAATCTATCTAGAAAGCACATCTTGATAAGGCATGTGGTCTCAAAGGTTTCACCGTCAGTTTTTTTAATCCTTTTGGCACTTGATAATGAAGGACCTATTGACAATGCTCAATTCATCTTTATTTAAACAGAATCTAGGTGGTTGTAAAAACGCTTCCTTCTTAGCCTTGATACTAAAGGAGTCTAAGCCCTGAACCTTCACATGATTTAGGCCGATCTCCTTATGTAATTTAGCCTACAAAATCCTCACTAAAACATTTGCTATCAAATTAAAGAAATTTCTACCATCTATTGTATGAGAGAACCAAGGAGGATTCATGCAACATCAACACATTTCGGATAATATTATTTGGTTTCAAAGGCCATCCACTCAAGCAAAGAAAGAGGAGCATTGGATATTGTCATTAAGCTAGATATGGAAAATGGCTTGGATTGGGTAAGTCATGTTGAAAATAGCAACAAGACATGCTAAATATAGAAGTGCTAAAAATAACATTGCTATAAATAGCATTTCAGGATACATTACAATTTTAGTTAGTCCCTGAACTAAAATTAAGAATTAAAATTCGAATTTGATCTTAGCAGTTGTTTGAAAAATAATTAATTAATTCATTTTGAGTTAATTAGTTGGAGAAAATCAAACATGAAGTCTATGTGAAGACATGCAACAGTTTTCCCTTTGATTGAGGAAGTTATCCCTTAATTAAAGTGATCAAGATGAGTTGTACTTTGAGTTGTAATTAGTTAGCTCAGTTAACTGAGTTAAGTCTAGTTAGATTAGTTCCAATAGTTTGTGGAACTGATTGTGAGTTCAGTTAGTTAATGCATGCATGCATGTAACTACTGCACTTCAGGTAACTGAATATTCTCTCATAAATAACCCATGCATGTCAGTTCAGTTAGAGACCCAGTTGAGATCAGATGATGGGACAGTGTACTACCAGTTGCAGGAATATTCCATTGAGGATATCTCTTGCATGAAGAAGGAACTCATTCCTTGGAGATTGCGCAATTACTTCTGAGTTTGGTGAGTTGTGTGAGAGGAGAATTCACACAGGTGGCAGCCAGAGGACCCAGGAGAAACTACACAAGGAAACGGGAGGCTTGGAGGACTGATGGAAGGCATATGTTCTATCTATTTAGTCTATGAGTAGCATTGAGGGATTGTACTGAGAGCTGGATATCTTGTGAGCTAAAGCTTTGTGTAATCCAGAGATATTTCCACTTGTATGATAATACAGATATCGGGGTTTTTAGCTGAGGCTTTCTCTAGAGTATTCTTCTGGGTTCATGTGTGATTGATTTCTCAATCTCTGTTATATGTGTTCTATTTGATCTTACTCAAAATTGATTAAGCTTCTGCAAGTTTGTTTGTAGAAGTAGATCAAGTATTTTGCTTTAGTATATTGCATTATTAGGTGATCTACAGTGGGAAATTCTACATGGTATCGGAGCAAAGGTGATCAAAGCGAAGAACAATATACAAAGAAGGGAGAAGTTTGAAGTTTGAAGTCCCTGATTAGAGAATTCGAATTCTTATCACATCTCAAATTTCACCAACGGTGTTCAACGGTTTGAGACTCGAGTATGCCCTAGATGGCAGTTCGAATTATATAGCCTAGAAGGATTGCATGGAAGCAGCATTAGAGGACAATGGTTTGAAGGACTTCATTGATCAAGAAGTCCCCAAGCCAGTAGCTGCTAATGCCCAAGAATTGGTGGAATGGAAGAAATGTGTGGCTAGAGCGAGGAGAATCCTTCTGGAGGGAGTTCGAGACCACATTGTCTCGAGTCTCCATGGGAAGGAGACACCATTTTCAATGTGGAAAACATTGAAGGATCTATATTAGAACAATAGAAATCAGAGGAAGCTGGCGCTGAAAGACAAGCTTCGAAAAATCAAGTGTGAAAAGGGCGACACGATCTCTACATATCTAAACAAGCTCACCATCTGCAGGGATGAGCTTGGAAGTGTAGGGATCACGACAACTGATGATGACATGGTGAGTCTTGCTCTCCTTAGTCTTCCTAAGAGCTGGCATAGCTACCAAGACTCCGTAAATGGAAGAGAGAAACTACCAAATTAGGAATGACTTTGGTCGGATTTGATGCAAGAGGAGATAAGAAGAAGTACTAGAGATGGATCTTCATCAGAGCAAGATGATGAAGAAAATATAGCCTTAGCGAGTAGGATGAGGAAAGGGAAGGGGAAGGCTTCCCATTCCAAATTGAGTTCTTCCCATGGTGGGAGGAAGATTGACAAATCGAAAGTGAGATGCTTTCATTATCATAAGGTGGGCTATTATGCTACGAATTGTCCACAAAAGAAATCCAAGAAGGGATCCTCGAAGGGATCAGATGGTGAGGCACTCGCCTCACAATTTGAATTGGATTTCACCCTCATTGTGTGCATGGTTTCATTGATGGTGGGATGTGTTTGGTACCTAGACAATGGAGCCTCATTCCACATGACCAACGACAAGAATCTATTCAGTACCTTGGAGGAGAAGGACCTCCAGATGTGCATCGAGATGGGTGATGATGGAAAGTATCGTGTTTCAGGTGAAGGTACAGTTGTGTTTCAGAGGGAGCATGGATCTCCTCTCACCCTGACTAATGTAAAGTATGTGCCTAGTCTGAAGAAGAATCTCGTGTCCATCATTATGTTGGAAGACAAAGGCTATGATGTAGTCTTTAGTAAAGGAAAGGCATTCTTGAGGCATATCGGCACTGGACAAACCAAGAGCATCGTGATTCGAGTAATGAATCTCTACAAGCTAGAGGTAGATGACTATGCTGCATTGAGTTCCAAGGTAGAGTTGGTGCAGAGCCAAGATATTGGTGAGCTATTGCTTAGAAGATTGGGCCACTTGCACCATGGGGCATTGAAGATCATTCAACAGATTTCTACTGGACTTCCCAAGGGAAAATTGGAGCAAATGGATATATACAAAGGTTGTACCTTGGGTATGTATGCAAAATCTTCCTTTCAACATCGAGACAATAGAGCTGGAAGGAGTTCATACAGATGTGTGTGGACCATTCTCTACAGCCTCCACTGCTAAACAAAGGTAATATGTTATTTTTATTAATGATTTTTCTCGTAGATGTTGGATCTACTTCATGCAGAAGAAGGATCAAACCTTCTCAAGGTTTTGTGATTTCAAAGCCTTGGTTGAGAAAGAATCTGGAAAGAAAATAAGAGCCTTGTGAAGCAACAATGGTGGAGAGTATGTCTCCCAACAATTTAAGGGCTTCTATGCAGCAAAAGGAATTAAACGGGAGTTGTTAGCACCCCATAACCCACGGCGGAATGCAGTGGCTGAAAGGAAGAGCAGATCGATTGTGGGAGCAGCTCAGGCGATGCTGCATGACCAAAGCTTACCACTTCATTTGTGGGCTAAGGCATGTAATACAGCAGTATACTTGCAGAATAGAAGTCTGTATTGTATATTGGGGATGAAGACACCAGTGGAGGCCTTTTCCAGGAAGAGACCAGATGTGAGTCACTTCAGGATCTTTGGATCATCAGTTTATTTCCATGTGACCAAAGATGCCTGGAAGAAGATAGATCCAATAGTTGAGTTTGGGATACTTGTGGGGTACACTGATACACGCCACAACTATTGGGTGTTCTTACCTACCAGTCAGAGGACAGTGGTACGCAGAGATATGAACTTCGATGAGAAAAAGGCCATGCAAGTTTCCCTTGAGAGGGAGCTCAAGTTGCATGAAGAGGAGGAACTTTTGATTCCTTAGGAGGAGGAGCCTCATACTGATACGGAGTAGCCGCATGCAGAGGATCTTAGAGTGGAGACATCCACTCATGCAGAGTCTTCCAAAGATGGGTGAAAACGCTCAAGGGAAGCTGACAAATTGATGCTGGATGCCAGAGAGAATGTGGGACAGCCATCTTCTCAATGCACACAGAGGAGGTCACCCAAGCGATACACTGGTTACATGGCCCTAGTTGGGGAGTGTGTAGAGACGGAACCTTCTTCCTTTGAGGAAGAAGTGTAGCAGCTAGTCTCGGTTGATGCTATGGTGGAGGTGTACGACTCCATCATTTGGAAAAGTGTTTGGGATGTTGTCCCAAGACCAAAGGACAAGTTAGTGGTAAGGTCCCGATGGCTTTACAAGGGAAAGCAAGTAGCTGATGGCAGTGTGGAGAGACATAAGGCAAGGTTTTTTGCCCGTAGTTTCTCACAGGTCGAGAGGATCGACTATGATGAGACTTTTTCTCCTGTAGTAAGGTACTCATCTATCAGATCAATGTTGGCACTATCAACTCAAATGGGTTGGAAGATCCATCAAATGGATGTGAAGACTATGTTCCTCAATGGCAAGATTGAGAAAGAGGTGTACATAAAGCAGCCGGAAGGATTTGAGACCTTCGATCGTGAGTCGCATGTGTGTGGACTCAAGAGAGCTTTGTACGGGCTGAAGCAAGCACCTCATGCTTGGTACACCAGGATCGACAAATATTTCACTGGGTTGGGCTTCACAAAGAGTGAAGTGGATGCGAACCTTTACCACATCATAATAGAAGGTAAGCCATTGATCATTGTTCTTTATGTTGATGATTTGATATTAACAGGTGATGATTAGTTGATCAAGTCTTGCAAGGAAGACCTTGCAAGAGAGTTCAAGATGAAAGGCATGGGTCTTATGCACTACTTTTTAGGCATGGAAGTGTGGCAGAAGGATGGGGAAGTGTTTGTGTCTCAAGGAAAGTATGCCAATGATATAATCAGGTGATTCCACATAGAGAAGTGCAAGCCCATGTAGACTCCTCTAGCTGGTAACTAGAGGAAGGAGGATGCTACTTTAGGTGAGGTAGTAGTTGCTACTGTTTATTGGCAGCTTGTGCATTCATTGATGTATCTAGTGAACACACGACCAGATTTGTGCTTTGCGGTGAACCAACTGAGTCAAGCTATGGTTCAGCCTACCAAGCTATTTTGGAAGGCAATGAAGCATGTGTTGAGATACCTCAAAGGCACATCTCAGTATGGTTTATGGTACATACGGATAGAGGGAGTAAAGCTTCAAGGCTTCACAGATGCAGATTGGGTAGCAAGTCCATCAAATCGGAAGAGCACTTTAGGAGGAATTTTCAACCTTGGTTCAGCTGCAGTTTCTTGGTATAGCAGGAAATAGAGGTCACTTTCACTTAGCTCAGCAGAGGTTGAATACATGGCTACCAATCAGGCAGCATGTGAGGCCATTTAGATGCAGAAAATTCTAGTTCAATTGTTTGGTCAGAGGATGGATCCAACTGTGATCCATTGCGATAAGCAGAGTTGTATCAAAGTCTCTGAGAATGTAGTATTTCATGATAGGTCCAGGCACATTGATATCCAGTATCATCATCTTCGAGACTGTGTGGTGAAGAGGATCATGTTGTTGTTGTATGTTTCGACCGAGGAGCAGGATGCAGATATTTTGACTAAGGCATTGTCAAAATGAAAATTCGAGTTCCACAGAGACAAGATTGGGGTGATAGATAATTCCTTTCTTATTGAGAGGGAGTGTTGAAAATAGCAACAAGAAATGCTAAATATAGAAGTGCTAAAAATAGCATTGCTATAAATAGCATTTTGGGACACATTCCAATTTTAGTTAGTCCCTGAACTAAAATTGAGAATTAAAATTCGAATTTTATCTTAGTAGATGTTTGAAAAATAATTAATTAATTCATCTTAAGTTAATTAGTTGGAGAAAATCAAAGATGAAGTCTATGTGAAGACATGCAACGGTTGTCCCTTTGATTGAGGAAGTTATCCCTTAATTAAAGTGTTCAGGATGAGTTGTAATTAGTTAGCTCAGTTAACTGAGCTAAGTCCAGTTAGATTAGTTCCAACAATTTGTGGAACTGATTGTGAGTTCAGTTAGTTAGTGCATGCATGCATGTAACTACTGCACTTTGTATAACTGAATATTCTCTCATAAATAACTCATACATGTCAGTTCAATCAGAGACACAGTTGAGATCAGATAATGGGACAGTGTACTATCAGTTGCAGGAATATTCCATTGAGGATATCTATTGCATGCAGAAGGAATTCATTCATTGGAGATTGCACAATTACTTTTGAGTTTGATGAGTTGTGTGAGAGGAGTATTCACACAGGTGGCAGCCAGAGGACCCAGGAGAAACTGCACAAGGAAATAGGAGGCTTGGAGGACTAAGGGAAGGCATATGTTTTGTCTATTTAGTCTATGAGCAGCATTGAGGGATAGTATTGAGAGCTGGATATCTTGTGAGCTAAAGCTTTGTGTAATCCAGAGATATTTCCACTTGTATGATAATACAGATATCGGGGTTGGATACCACCATGCAACACATCTTCATCCAATAGTCACTTCGGAAGGTACAAGTTAACTTAGATATTCCTATATTCAAAGGTCAGATAGATGTAGATGTCTTAGATAAATGGTTAAGTCTACTGGAGGGTTATTTTTCAGTCCATAGTTTCTCTGATTGGGAAAAGATTATCTTTTCACTACTTAAGGCCACCCCCCACGTCAAAACCTAGTGAGAAAATTGTTGTGAGAAAAGGGCCAAGGAACCCTCTCTATTTACAGTTGCACCCTCTTGGAACGCTTTCTGAGACACTTTCGAGGAACAATATTACCCTATGGAGAGCTATTAAGACAAGTGGTCCCTTTTAATTTGTTGGGAAAAGGATCTAGTGTATTTTTCCTAAGGGATATCATATATTCTCGCATGTGGGAAGATGTTTTTTAAGAAGGCCCTAGAGGGCATTGATAGATGGAAACAATAACTTGAACTTGTTCCTTTAGGAAAGAAGAACAATAAACCCTTCTCAAAATGAGTCCATGCTATCTTTTAGCACAAGCAACTAAGAAACCCACAAAACGAAGAAGTGGGGAGTTGACTCTTTGCACTTGGATTCGAGTTGTAGTGTATGAGGTCAAGAGATTTCCTTCCTAGGTAAGAGGAATTACGAACATGTGTATCCAAGGTGAGGCAACCAAAATAGAAGAAACTCAATTGGGATCTCAAACCATCCATGCTTTCCCAAATACGATCCAAATTTAGGGAACATCATTGTGAAGAGGTCAGGCTCACAATGGCTTCTTGTTTCAGTCAAATTATAGCTTTAATATCTCCCATACCACCTTACAATAATGATATCATGAGGGAAATATTGCAGTTGATAGTAGAAGACCTTCAAGGGTCAGACAACATCATGCTTCCTACCTTTGAGAAGAGGTGAAAAATTTTAAAACTCATGGTAGAGTTTAGCTTTGGCACATTCATGCCAAATCTGGAATGTGGTGATTTAATTTTTCATATGCTCTAGTACTTTCACACTAGAATTACAACAGCTCATCTAGACAGTGTCAAAATAAGCATACACAAGATAGTGTCCCTGTTCTTAGGTGAGGATGCTGACATCTGCAAAACAATAAGGTCTAAATTGTTAACCATTAGGAGAAAGAAATTGGTTGTATCACCAACTTCCTATGAATTAGTTGAGAGGTTTGTTGTAGGATATTTTTTCTCATTTAATCAATAAGCCTCCTAATGGGATCAATCAACATCTTATTGCCCCTTTACATCATCATTGCACAAAGTCATATGCATGAATCTCTCATTCCCCAAAGTTTTTGCCTTAAATTGCATCATCTAAGCCATTTTTAGGACCAACGCATGCTAGCCTCTTGTTGGACAACATTCACCTACAGGTTGCTCCATTGTGGCCTACATTGATCACCTACAACTTTCTCCCCTTTGCACTTGCATTGGTTCTAGAAATTTGGGAAAAAGAGAGAGAGTCCTGAAGCCTCCATTTATAGAAGCTTCCACGATATGTTGTAACCATTTACCTCAGATAAAACTTTCAAATCCTATCCTATCCTACCTTGGAGTTTCCATCCCTTATCCTTATATTTCATCGTCTCGTCAAGAGTGGATCTCAATCCCAATATTTGTAAAAGGATAATAACTCCCAACTTGCCTCACTCCTCTATATATTTACAACCTTCCATATGCAAGGGTTTGGATTTTGGAGAGTGATTCTACCCTTATGTTGTTGTTGTGAGAGTTATCCTTTCATGCATTTAGGGTGATTGGAGGTACACTTTGTGACAAAGGAAGGACAAGTCAACAACTTGAAGGAGCTCTTATACAAGATAAATACCTATTTATGGTTGTAACTCGCTCCATTTATATCAATACAAATATTTATCTTGTTTTCTTATATGTGAAGTCATTATTTCATTTATTTCATTACCATGTTGATCTATTGAATAAAGTAGATATATGATGCTACATAGATCTCGTAGTTTATTGGCTTGTGTTGTCTGATTGTGTAGGTTCTAATTTTGGAAGCTGAAGCTGGGATTGGAGCATTCAAGCCAAAGAAAGAGCGAAACATACAATTGATTCCAAGTAGGTTTCTTCCCCTCATCTACTTACTTTAAGGAAAACATTGGGTCCTTTTTCATTATGTTATTCTAGGTTAGCCACCAAACCTGGGGGAGATATTTCTATCCACGGTCATAAATCTTGGATAACAATGTTGGTCAGGCAAAACATAAAACTACTCAGAGGGGATTTTACCAAGAAGGAGATAACAAGTATTGATGGAGGAAGAAAGAACAAAGGAATTATAACCATCAACAAGAATGAGATGAGAAGGAAAGGATTGTTCTTTATTTGCAAGGGATGTTGGGGAGCTAAACATTCATGCCCAGGTGATAGGAAGGAGGAAACGAGGATAAAACAAGGAGGAGATTCCTTCTGATCATGGGGATGTGTCTCTAGTTGGGTCCATTTATTTTTAGGAGGGAACCCATTAAGAATCCAAGCATTCAAGTTTAGATCGTAACAAACAATGTGATGCTATTCAAAAATACTTGCAGGATAGGTGAATAATAATAAACCAAAATGAAAAACATAGAGAAGGGAAGGATGAAATTATTCCTAATAGTATTGATGAGATAGACTCATCTACAACAAATTCCATAGACTTCTAGAAGGACATCCATGAACAATCAAGGATAGATAGTAGTCCACGAGTGCATACATGTTTGAAAACTGGAGAGGATGGACAACAAATAACCTCCACAAGTGGAGAAGGGCGAGGAGAAGAAATTCATGGAGACTTGAGTGAGGAGTCAATATTAGTCAACTGACATGATGAGCATAAGCAAGAGGAGGATCCATTTCCAAAGATCTGGTCAATGGCTCAATCTAGAGTTGTGATAATTGGCAATCCACTGTAGGCAGATACAAAGACATTTAATAGGGCACCAGAATTTCTAGTAGAGGACTTTTGTGGAAAGATTAAACATTTGAAGACAAATATTATGATGTTGAAGCATAAAATATGGACATTCTGAGGCACATTATTACAAGAGAATATGAAAATCATGGAACTCATAGGAGTATGTACCGAGTTAGCGATTAAGTTGTCTAGCGTTGAGGAACAACTCAAGTCCCTCATGAGGCAGAAAGATGGATATACTTGGGAGTCATAGAGTAGCCCTTTTCAAGGATACATCAACAGAGCTTCTATATTTATCAGTCCACCTCTTTTCATTATAGGAAACAGGGAAAATTTTACTAGATGGATCTTATGGTAGCCTTACAAATGGGTTTTATGGATAGTCAGAACTGAACAATGCTTCAACAACTTAGGAGAATCCTATAGGATCAGAGTAGCACAACATCAACATGGTGGGATTATTCCTTGTGTGAGCATTTACACACAAGACACATGTGAGCAAATGGATTGGCAAGATTTATGAGTTAGTACCTAATTGATGAGATGATTCTTAAGAGGAAATTATTACTCAAGGACTTAATACATTGAGAGCCACAGTGCATGGGCTATGAAGTTGAGTTATGGTGGCATTGGGATCTAGGAGGATCTAATGATTACAAGTTGAGTCAACGTTTGGATTCGGATCCAGGTAGCAATTCACATGCTAGTGGATATTTAATGGGCAGTGGATTCAGAGGTTGATATGGGATCCAAGCATTAGTAGATCTATCCTTGATTGGGTGATACAGTGGAATATTGTGACGACTCAATGGTTCATATGGGACCTCGGTATTGGTACTCAACTGCTTTGGACAACCATACTAATAGATAGTTGTGAATTGCTTGAAGGAAATAAATCTCGAGGTGAGAGGATTTGTAATATTCCTTTTTCTATATGGTCGAGACAGATGGTATTTGACCATGGTATTTTCCATGGTAATTTCTCATGGTGTTTTCCCATGGTATTTGCCTTCATTTTTGCCGAAAAATAATAAAATTAAGGCATCTAGAGAACCCATAAAGCCTATAAAAGGGGAGAAGAGAAAGGCATTTGGGCATCCTGAGTTTTTCTATCTGATTGTGTGTTTGTTGAGAACTTGGTGCGACCATTTCTAACTTGATTCTGGGATGAAAACCCACGACGAAATTTGTCTAGTGGATCCATCTAGCATTCACAAGTGTGATTTATTGTTTTAGATTAGTCATTGGTGATCAGTCATGCATGCCATTGGAAGGGGATTTAGTATGAATTGTATGGACATGTATCTTTGTTTTCAGTTATTAATATAAATAAGAGGTTGCATTTTCATATCCCTTTGTGTTCAGTGTTTTTTATTACAAGCATTTTAATTAGAAAACAAGTTTACCAGATCTAGTAATTTTCTTTTTTTATGTTTTGGATCTTACATGAGTAAGGAGAGCATGTGGATCCAATTAAGATCTAAGTTATTTTCTAAGGTGGCTATATTGGTGACCTATAAGAAGAGTATCACAACAGAGGATACTACCAAAATCTTCTTTGAAAGAGTATGGGTACATTTTTGGATCATGTCAACCATTATATCATATCAAGATAATATGATATTGAGCACATTCTAGTCAATCCTGTGGTCATTATTGGACATGAAACCCACCAAGCTGACTGCATTCCATCCCATATTGATGGCTAGACAAAGGTCATCAATAGGATGGTCATGCACATACTATGCATGTAAAACTCCAAGCATCCACAAACATGAGATGAGAGCCTTCCCTATGTGCAACATAACTATAACAAACCTCTCCATAGATGGATGGGCCGAAGCCCCTTCCAAGTGGGTATGGTATCTCAACCATTGTGTTTGATTGATGTTGTCATGCCTCTTGTGACTACACAAGCATAATCCACACATGTACAGTCTGAGGTTGATAAAGCAACTAGGTTTATAAAGTGCATCCAGCAAATTCACCAATAGGTTCATGACATCTTGGATAAAACCAATGCCAAGTACAAGCAATGACACGATTAGCATTAGGTGCCTCATAAGTTTCATGTGGGTGACAAAGTTTGATTGCATTTGCATAAATAATGCCTTTCTAGAGCACATCGAAAGCTCCAACCACTCTGATATGAGCCTTACACCATCACTAAGGATATGGGAGACAATGCTTTCTAGCTTAACATTACCCCATTCCTTGTCCTACACCTAGTGTTCAATGTGGACCACCTTTGGCCATACTTTCCACCAATGTTGGACACATCAAACATTGTCGAACAAATAACACCAAGATAGCTCAAACTAGACTACATGGAATAAGCCACAATTGATCAAATCATGAACATACATATCAAGAACACTTGCCAACAGAGGATTCAACTATATCAAGTTGTCAAAGCTGACGAACTCCTGCACCAAGGCAAATGGCTCACTAGGGACCAAGTTCAACATAAGTTTCCCCATCTCACTGAGGCACTTAATGAAATGGGGATCATTGGTTCCTGAAGAAGGAGGACTAATCTAGGTGGATATTGGTGGCCACCCACCTATTCGACTTGGACAGCCAACATTATTTCTTTTATTTTCCTTAATTGTAGCACTATTTACTATTTTTGGCAATTTTTCGGGTCCTAAGAATTTAGAGCCACTTTGAGGACCCAAACGACATTTTCGTTGGCAAAATGGGAAGACCTGTATCTGTCAATAGAGGTATTCAATCGAGAGTTTTTGTCCTTATATAGATATTATAATGA
>Ga0181465_100114_pt1 | contig 23177 bp, 12 predicted proteins | sample InSIn3gowninarea_FD_119076 | JGI IMG/M metagenome (GOLD analysis project Ga0181465, IMG submission 119076) | Clean room microbial communities from NASA Spacecraft Assembly Facility at Jet Propulsion Laboratory, Pasadena, California, USA -... ... | reverse complement strand
TTTTGGAAAACTTGGCAGTCGGATTGTAACGAAGTGCTGCTGAATGACCCCCTCGAGACTCTATTTAGCAGCCCTATGGGATACTCCTATACTGCTTTCAGACAGGCTACGATATTGTACGAGACGGTAAGTGACGAAGAGTACGAGGACATCTGCGAGAAAATTGCATCGGAAGTTAGCATCCACCCCGAATTCGTGACAGGCGGCTGAGCACGGCAATATTGGTGCAGTCGTCCTCACTTGTGGTCTGCGTCGACTGTGGGAAAAGGTCCTTGAGCGAGAGAGCTTAGACGTGAAAGTCATTGGTGGTGGCCGTGTCTCAGACGACTTTGTCGTTACAGCAGCAGTAAAGGAGAGGTTGGTCATCAGAATGAAGGACAAATACAAACAGAAGGTCTGGGTGTTCGGAGACAGCCCGCTCGACCTACCCATGATGAAACAAGCAGACCGCGCGATCGTTGTAGTCGGCGACGAATCGTCGAGAAGCAAGTCCATGGAAGCACAACTGTCCAAAGCCATTAAAGCAGGCCTCCGAGCGCATCAAGTCCTGCTCCCAAGCACCGTCAGATCAGGCCGCCTCAATGCAAACGACCTACCATTCATTCAGCTCAACACCATCATTCCAGAGATCACAACCAACCACGCCTTCCACTTCCACCACGCTACCGACAAACCCGCAGCAAAACTTCTCATGACACCCACCCGTAATGCCAACATATCTGGTCCGGCTCTCCGAGATGCCCATAGCCGCATCGGCTGGTGTCTGGCAACTGAGTACTTAAGCACCATCCTCGGCACACAAGAACACGCAATTCCTCACGTGACCGGCGGTACAACAACAGGGCACCACATCTTGCACGAGAATCGCACCACTATCGTGGCACTGATGCGCGGTGGTGAACCAATGGCTCTTGGCGTCAGCGATGCACTTCGAACCGCGATGTTCGTGCACGCAAAGGATCCTGCAGACCTCAAGGCGCAGCATATTGAAGGTCAGGCCACGGTCGTGCTCGTGGATTCGGTGATTAATACAGGAAAATCAGTGATAGAGTTTCTGGAGCACATTCGAGCAATGAGTCGACATGTTCGGATTGTCGTTGTGGCAGGTGTGGTGCAGGGTGAAGTTATGGATGAGGGAAGGTTTGATGTCTTTCGTAATGTTTGTGTTGTGCTTTGAGGAGGTCGGAGAGGAAGTTTGTGGGAAGAGGCGGCACGGATACAGGGAATTGGTTGTTCAATACTGTGCATCTCGAGTAGAGGTTATGATGAACAAAGCCGTGGTTGGCGCAGTTGCGAGCAGTCGGTAGGGCCCGAACGATTTTAGCTAATTTACAATAGAATGCATCTTGCCAATGTTTGACGCAATCAATATCTGCAGTATGGAATACTCCGTCTCTTATCGCTATCTGCCAAAAAAAACAAAGAAACTGTATTGGCCAGCGCGTTTATGCACTGTCGATCATGAACGCTGATTAGTCATATAACGCATGAGGACAACATTACAGGACGTGAAGCAAGTGACTTACCTGTTCAAGTAGCCTGTCTGAAAGCAGTATAGGAGTATCCCATAGGGCTGCTAAATAGAGTCTCGAGGGGGTCATTCAGCAGCACTTCGTTACAATCCGACTGCCAAGTTTTCCAAAACAGGTTTGCAGTATCTTGAGCAGCCAAAGTCTTGTCACCGTCCAGTAACAACATGGTTAGCAACCCGTTCTGCATTGACAGCATTGTCTCGTCAAGCTTCTTCTGTGCGAGTTCCAAGTTGTGTTCATCGTCGTGCTGTTCGACATCTCGTATCAATCTTAGTGTTCTTTTCAGCGCTGGCTCTCTTAAGATTGTGAACAGAATGCTGTTCTCTAGGCAGAGTCTATGACATTCAGACAATTCAGCACTCTGCCACTGGGCCAAATGATCGATCGACAAGTTCGGTCGCTTTTTATCGTCATGCTTGCGGTGCTCGGCAACTACCTCGGGTCGAGCGTGAAGATAAAAGATGTGTGTGTAGATCTCGAGATCATCATCAGTGTAGACTGGCTCTGCTCGTTGGTTCCAGAACATTAAATGACCAGCAACAATTCCGGTTTTACCACTTGCTTCGCAGCGTCCAGCGATGGCCTCGATGGCTTTCCTACGCCAAAAATACTTCTTTCTATCCTCCATCGCTTGAAAGTCTTGGAGGCTGCCTGGGATGATATCACTCAACATGTCGGAGTCGTCGTAGAAGTCGAAATGGTCTTCGCCGAGCTCCTCCCGAAGTTGATTGAGTAAGGTCGTCTTGCCACAACCAGAGATGCCATAGAGTCCGATAATTTTGGGCTTGCGAGGATCGCTGAGAAGCTGAATCGCTGGGTAGTGGTTAGATTCGCGTATCAGTTAACGGGCCTGCGACATACCTGGTTCTGGCATGGTTGCCATGACTCAACCTCCTTGAGAATGACAGATTGGAATGAAGAGCATGAAAGGTTGTATCAGTTATCACAGTAAGACGTGAGATGGAGATATTTGAGGACTTCTGAAACCCTGGTGTCTTGTGAAGATGACAAACTTTGTTGCTTTACTATGGACGTGCCATCGTTTGTTTCCCCCTGTTTGCGTCCAAGACAAATCCAACATGGAAAGGTGGGACAGGTTCTTTTGGTGTCGAATCTGCATGCTGATTGTGTTTGTGATAGAGATATCTGAGCAATCAAGTGCTACATCTTGTCAGGGTTTGCAAAACTCGACACGTTTTGCTAGCCGATGGTGTCCACGAGCATGACTAAAGCCACCAGCGTGTGCACAGCTTTGCCCACCATGATAGCTGTTGATTCCACAGGCTCTAGTAGACGATATCAATAGCCTTCAGCTGTAGACGTATGACAGGATGTTGTTATCAGATGATTGTCGTGCTCCGTAGCAAGAGTATCATCAGCATCCACGCAGTGTAATGCAGCAAAATTGTTGTCCTGCATAATAGACTCCAGATGCATTGACTGTGACATTTTCGAGGCCCTCTAATAAAGCTCTTATCTTGACTCCACGACCTTGAACACTTTACAGTAGGGTTGTTCGAACCTGACAAGCGCTGAAGCATCAAACACCGTTATGTCGAGGCCTGCGTGAGCTTTGAAGGCTCAGACAGAGGCGGCTGGTCGAACTGAATACTTACAGATGTGGACAAAGAGGTAACAACCAATTCATCCCTCGTGGGTTCATGGAGATCAAGGACATGCTGAGGACAGGTTGGGGCGACTAGTTCTAGCCGAATTTTTGTCAAGCGTTGTAACAAAACAAGGACACCTCTTGAATCCTCAATCGAGGGGAGATATCCTGTGCTGCAGAAAGCTTTTCATGAGCATTGGTAATTCACCAGCAAAACCTCCTCCCACTCAGTCTCGAGCTCGAGGTCAAAGGTCGGCAAATTCAATCCACTCCACCACGCGCATCTTGAATCGCATCCTCGGTCGCGCTTCGTCCATAACGGTGAGACTTAAGGTAATCTCGTTGTGCTTGGTGATTCACAGCAGTGTGTCCGGATTCTCCGCCAGGAGTTTTTTCCCGGAAGGAATAAATTTGAAGAAATTGCCCGGGAAAAATCTTAGTGAAGTTTCCGGGTTCTCCGCATTTTCCGGAAAAGATCACGCTGGTAAGGAAGTATTGTTACAACACTACCTACGGCTTATCGCTCAATGCTCAAACACGCAAGATGCTTAACACTCGCAATGATCCAACGGACTCATGGATTACAATCACATTAATAAGTTTTTATACTGACCACCACTCGACATTTATCATCTGGCAGGCTGCAACACAGATTCCTCCAGGTTCCGACTCCGTTGCTCTTTGAATACTTCCAACCAATGATCACCTCTCCTTCGACTTTCTGATTGGGCCACTTCAAGCAACCTAGCCAGCAACCATTTCGGCTCATCCTCCATGCTCATCAGAGGACTTTCCTGCCCAAGCCAACTCCATTTCTGTTGATCATTTTCTCTCAAAGGAGCAGCGATATCTACGTTGCGTTCCCAGGGCCGACGATGGCCATCGGGTGTAGACTCGTCTTCGTAGATCAATTTCAAATACCACGTCCATTCCTCGAAGGTGTATTTTCGAGGAGGCTGAACGCTTATGTGTTGCACAACATTCTTCATCTCGCGCATCAGAATGTGTAGTCGATACGCTGACAGGAGTCTCCGAGCCTCTCTTTCATCTTCAGGCTTACTAGTCGTTTGTGCATTGACTTGGTCGTCGCCACTCAGCGCCTGAATTGCTTTCTCGATGTTTTCATCCCCAAAGTCCCAATCCTGCAATTCATCGTCCTTGAAATGACCAGATTGAAATTCTCCTTGGCGATTTCTCTTCTTCTGAGCAGCAGCTTTCGCATCCCTGAATATACCAAGACCTTCAGGTGCATGCTTACCAATCCACAGAATTGTTGACGCCACCACATCGGATATGGTATCTCCAATGGCACCGATCAGTACTGTCAATGTGGGAAGCGCTATCAATGACCAAAATACGAAAGCTGGTTTGCCTGAGTTTGTCTGCGGATAAAAGTCGCCATAGCCGATAGTAAGAAGCGAGACGTACGTGAAGTAGAGAGCCTCGAAATAGGACCAATTCTCACCACCAGTCGCCATCTCAGCTTGCCAGAAGACCACCGCACCAATGAACCACAAGATGAAGAACGAAGAGCCAGAGATGGCGAGGGCGATGAGCCGATTGCCTCGCGCAGCCTGCTTTTGTATTTCGCGCATGAGCGTGAACTCCTGTTCTCTCCGTTGGAGCTCTGTTTGGTCGGAACCCGTCTTGAGCTGTCTTTCTTGAAAGCCGCGCAGCTGAAGCTTGCCGGTCTTGGAATCCCCTGACTCCAAAGCTTTGTGACGTGCCTTCTCAACCATACGTGTCGAAATTTTGGTGGAACCTGCTTCGAGGACCATAGCGCGGATAGAAGCGATAATCAGACCAACAAACAAGATTCCACCAATAGCCATGGGGAAGAACAGTGACCTTCCCAGATGGGTAAGAGGGTGGTAATCACCAAGGCCGATGGTGAACAATGTGACATTCACAAAATATACCGCATCCAGGAAGTCCCAACCTTCAACTCGGCAATATACTGCTCCGGCGGCAAGTAAGTAGCCGAGGAAAAGAATGGTTTGCAGCATGAGTGAACGCTGGGACACTGTTAATTTGAAAGAATGGCTGAATGCTGGGTCGCGAAAATGTAGATTCCATGCTGTGGTAAGTAGCATAGAAGCGAGGATGAAGTAGATGACGCAAGCAAATATTGCATAATAAAAAGCTTGTGAGAATGTAGCAGACTGAGAAGTCGGCAGAGGTAGATGGGCTGGAGTAGCTGCAATCAAACCCAGGAGAAGAATGCTACTGGTGTACCACCCAATGATAGTGATGGGAGCAGCTCGACGATGCGAGATGCGATCAGTCATTTGACCTAGTAGAGCAAGGTTTGCCACGATAGCGATAACGAGGCTGACGGCATTGACGACGACGACCCATTTTGGATCTTTGATGTGACTACCTTCGGATTCTGGAGAATCTGGAAAAACAGTGGTCCTCCAGTCTATCGCGAGAGCGCATATATTAAATGCAGAAGCAAGTGGCCCAAAAGTGCCAGATACTAACGGGTTCAAGGTCGATAAGATCCACCACGATATCGGAGCCTTTTAGAGTAACAAGAGTCAGTAACAGGTCGTGTGACTGATGCCAGCACAGGAGGAGCGCGGATAAACGCGGGCCTTCCTTAAACAGCTTCATATAGCTGGGAATTGAAGCAGTCCTGCTGGCACACAGAAGGATCACGGTGACAGCTTACGTTATAGTCGGTGACTGTGTCCTCTTCGTCTTCATGCTGATATTGAGCAGCTTTCTTGCTCTTAGGGATGTTAATGATCCCGTTGGGAAGGCCAACAGACGTTTCATGATCATGATCAGTCTTTTCTCCGTTCATTGTGAGTACATCGAATCTTCATCTGCAGTAACACGAAAATGGTATCCTCAGCAGGTTGATGGCAAGCTCCTGATGCTGCGCCATAATCAAGAAACAATGTCAACACAAACCTTGGTCGTGATTAAAGAGCCACGACGCGTAAGAGTGGCAAGGATCATGTCGTCATTGTACGAAATTGCACCTCGAACGTAGGGATCAAAAGGAGGTGTATACACTTGCAATGACCATGGTTGCTGTTGCGGAGGGACAAACTTGCAGGTAGTAATCACTACTGATTCAATGTCGCGATTGAATATCAGGTCGCCTTGATATATTCTAAGAAATCTAGTGGAAGTCATCTCCGTGATCGTGTCCAATCATTCCTATGCCAAGTACGAAGAAGTGGACAGCTTTCTCGGGCACTAAAGCAGGCACTAAATGCCTGAGGCACTGGCTATAGACAAATATCTAGGCATTCAGGACAGTCAGGATGACGATCGATAGCTGGCCGTGTCGTAGACAATTCACACAGAACTTGATCAACAAAACAACAGAATCGTCAGAAGCTGGTCGCGGTACACTACTATAGAAATAGCGGTAGCCAAGTCACGTTCTGCGACTTGTTGGATCTCAACATCACCATATCAGTTCAAGATTCGTTGACAATGCTTAACGCTCCCATGCTTGATGCAACTCTATTGAGCTTATCCTAATTATACCCCTCGCGGAGACTCCTCCTATTCGGCCAGAGCTAGTTGCGGCCCATCGACATCGCTGCCGCAAGTGATAACGGTCACCAAAACCACCATGACTCCACCTTAACACCTCACTACCGAGCACAACTTCAGTCCTCAATTCAAGACACTTGGTTCATCGCTCACTCCGATACTGCTTGGCTGTAAAGAAGTTGCTCCGCTTCGAACACTCCGCCCAGGACTTGCACTTCCGCCATTCTACCCCTTGCCTCTCCCACCTTCAATTACCCTAGTCTTCCTCCGCTTTTTCGGCGGAACCTCACCTGAGGCTAGCCAGTCACATTTACACATCCATGTCTCCCATACCCCTGAAGTCGAGTAACCTAACCCATCCCTAGCCTCTTTGTCTTTGCCTTGCTTCCTTCTTTCCCAGGCCGTCGCCCACCGGTCATCCCAGAGTATGAGCTTCACTTTCTCTGCCGTAATCGCCTGCTCACGTATCCCTCTCTTGACATCGTCTGACATGACCAACATGGCTCCACTAACGCCCGGCATCAAGGTGCTGCGACTCCTGCTGCTTCCGCCTTTCAACGAATAGATGGCGGCTTGTTGTTGGGCATGCAGTCTGTAATCGCCGTGCCAGAAGTGCGCTTCGAAGCAAAGATCACGGAGCAGACACGACGTGCGCATCAGCGAGAAGAGTGCCGGATCACGATCGTGGATATAGGAGCCGTGGACGTGAGCCACTATGAGGCGGACGACTTCGAGAGGTAGCGCGAGGAGGGAGACGTTGCTTGTCACAGAGTCATCGGAAGTCGAGTCCATCGCTGGTGAAGAAGCGAGCGAGTGACTGAACGTCTGAGTGGTGTCGGGGGAATGGACGGCCAGAGGGCGTGGTACACCATTGCTATTATCTACTTGGGAGGTGCGCCGGAGAACGGCGACTCCTGTTTTGGAGGACGCATTCGGCGCGATTTGAGGAGGATCGTGTAACACAACGCGGTATTATGTCGGTTTCCCGGCATCGTCGATGGGTTTGGTGTTTTCTCAGGACTGAACTGCGGTCAAAGCGTGAGGAGATAAATGAGACCAATCAATGTGAATCGAACACGGGATGACGATGATGGAGCCCGATGCTGGCTGGAGATTGGGTTTGCCAAGTCCAACTAGACCAAGCCACACCGCGATCCTGCGGCCATTTCTGGAGCTGAAACTGTGGCTGCGAACGATTCACTTTGACTTCTCGATTTCCATGCTGGTCCTGTTGGAACATGTTTTCCAAAACTGTAAAGCCGGATTGCGACAATAACTGACTGTAGTGTTGCCATTCTGTTTTACCGAGTATTCACTTGTACCACCACGACAATCTTTTCAAGCCGCTGCGAGGGGTAAGAGCAATGCTGTCCACGATTAGAATATAATGGATGATCAGTTAAGTTTTCCGTTTGAATGTCAAGAAGCAAATGAGATGTGGTTGTAATTGGTCGACTCCGTAACATTTGACCTACCGATATAATATTGTTGCTGTTCACTAGGGCAAAAACTTGCTCAAGTTTCCATCGCCTCCAGGCTGAGGCCTGTATTCCTCTAGTGAAACGGGTATCGCACCAGAATATCCAACGTCGCCTTGTGCTCTCTCGAGGTTTGCCGCGACCTTTCCCACCAATTTTGCGATCCATCGATCGTTTACCATGCTGCCAACGATGGTCTTCTTCACCCCGTGCGCTGTCGAATGTTGTACATCACGCACAAAGTCCTTGATACCCTCCTTCGAAACAGCACTGGCAGCGCTAGCGCTAACCTCCTTGAGATTTTGCTGTAAATTCTTGGTGAAAGCCTTCAGGCGGTTTTTACTGCCAGTCGTGGTTGTGCTGGCCGTATCTATTGAAATACCAGATAGATCCGTCGACGCACGATGCTGCATGGGAGTGATGGTGGAATCCACTGATTCGTTCGACATCTGTGTTGCTGTGCGCGTTATTGACGCCTCTTCGACGTCTCTCTCGGGGTCGACCCGATCGACTTCCTTGTCAAACTCGATGATCTTGGTAGCTTTGACCAGAGCTGCAATAAACAAGAGGAGACTCTGATCGAAAGCTGCGGGTAGACTGGCGTGCACGCTCATCGTGATGTGAGCTTCATCCTTGACCACTCTCTCCTTTTCTTGTTCTGCTTGAACAGTCTTCGGAATCCCGTCAGCTTCTTCGACCTTGTCCTCCATCTCTTGTTTGACTTCAGCAGTTGGAAAAGGTGGGAGGATGTGTTCGTGATGTGGGAGAAGGTAGCTAGGGATTGTAAATGTGGCATCTGCACCGCCTAGGCGAACGACTTGCTTCAAAATTCCAGATTGTGGTAGAGTTCGGTAGGCCATGATATCCGCGAAATGAAGATAAGCGACGATATCGAAGGAAGTACTGAGTGGCACCTGACCCAGCCCGTCGATGTCAGTCAGCTGGAGGCAAAAATTGGCGTCTGCCAGCCAAGTGGATATGCGCCGCTGAAGACGTCGAACTTCGGCGCTATTATCAGCATGATCCTTGAAGACCTGTTGTTGGAGAAGTTCTTTAACCCATTGTCCGGAACCGGCAGCATTGATGGACTCGATAGACAGAGGGTGGAAGTAGCCGAGGGGCCCGAGCAGAAGCCGCAGCAAGAATGGCACTCGATGCAAGTAGCGTCTTACGGTAGGAGGAGTCAAATTCTGAAGCGTGGTAACCTTGACAGATCGCGGGGGTGGATGAGGTATGGAAGGAACCTCGTGCAGCTCGGCACAAATGGCAGCTCGCATGTCTTTCTCGTTCTCGAGGTTCAAGGACTGCTTCTGGGCTGCCTGCCGAACGCGAATTCGACTCTGATATATAGCACTGGTTGTCCGGATCTCGGTCACCATCGCGTGGTATTGCTGTTCTGCGATACGACCGTCGGGTGAGAGTGTCTTGACATTGTCAAAGCCAGCCTGGGCTGAGGAGTCTTTGATATAGCTGGCCCCGCCATTGATCTGGCTCTCCCTCAGCGTCGGTCTATCCCTCATACCTTCAGAACCCGCGGTAGCCGCTCGTAGCAATGGGGTATCGTTGAAGAAGGCTTCGTCATCCCCTTCGCCGTCCTCCTCAACATCCGCAAAAGTCATTTCTGCCTTTCCACCTTTGACATTGCCGTAGACGTCGCCGACTTCAATACGTCGGAAGAGTGGCACACGCACCTCGTCAACATACAGGGCTAGCTCGATTTCGTCTGCCAACTTGATGCCTATTTCGATCCCATGTGCGATTATGGTCAAGTTTGACAGCGAGATGGTGACGCCTCGAATGACCATCAACCCTGATACTTCGGTATCAATTTCCAGCGCAGGGAGATTGAAGAGAGCGATTCTATCGCGGGTGAAGTAAAGACCGAGCAAAGTCTTCCGCAATTGCTTGCGTGTGAAATCGCCGATGGATTCGAATTGAAAAAGGCATGTCATTAAGACGAAAGGCCAGCATGCGGCAGTGAAGAATCCGTAAAAGAGCCATGAGGTTGATGCAATCGCATAGACCAGGTTAATGGACGTTAATAGTGTCCAGAGCGGTATAGATGGGAAGACTCGGAAGCCGGCGCCGGCAGCGTATAGGATCAGGAGGCTTTCAACAGCGCAACCTGAGAGCAGCCATCGGCGAGCCCAATGTGAGATAGCGACAAGCAAGACGGTCCACGAAGTGGCGATGATTGGCCATGTCAGTCCTAATGCTGCCTGCTCTTTTGGATTGTGAGGCCGTCTTCGTGGCAGCATAATCGGATTGGGTGCCATCGTCGGACCGTGGTTGTGTCGAAGCGCGCTCCACTATCGCATGCTCGCCACAGCTGTAATAGACATGTTGGAGAATGTTGCAGGACAACTGAGAAGGTGAGGATATTTAGATAACAATGCGCGACACAGTAGTGTTCATTGATCAAGTTGTGCGAAGGGAAAGTTGGTAGCAAACCAAGCGTGGTGAAAGTTATTGATTGACTACGTCATGCTCCATTGCCAACGTCAGAACAACTTGAAGCAGGAAGAACGGGTCTATGTCCGTGACTATGGATTTTGGTCCAGAATGAAGATCTGTCTAGGAACACGTCGCGTGAAACAAGTTGTCTAGCCTTTGCTGTGAGCAAGTCAGTGTGGTAGAAGTCGATTTGGATGGTATGTCATCATCACAGCTCTTTCATGGTACGCCTTGATATATTCAACCTGACATCTCTTGCTGTTCGTGCATTCACCTCCATACCCTCACTCGGTGTCATACCGTTGAAGGTTGCCTGGTGCAGAAGATTGAGCAAAAGTACGGATAGTCGAGGTCGCGGATTGTCTCGTGGGAGTTACTCCGAGTTGTAGTAAATGTTTGAAACAACGCAAAATCATGAGCTTGTAACTAAAAACCCGGAATGTTCAGCTTCCAACTTGTGTCTGGTGCCTTTGGCGAGTTGCCGATGTTGTAGTGGTCCTCCTAGGTGAGCTGGTTGGTTGCGTCGTTCGAGATAAACGAAGTCGGCACGCAGAGCACCGTCAGCGTCGCAAGCTGCAGGGTGGACCAATTTCCCCGTGGATGAAGGCTTCTTATTGGTCACCAGGCATGTCCTCTCCTCGAAGAAGTGCTGACAATAGATTCAGTCTTGGTAGCGTGCAAATGTGCTGTGCAGGACGCCTGCACCGACCTTCTACGCGACAAGGATTGTCAATATAACCTTGCAGACTGCCTCGTAAATACTACATTGTCCTACTCGAGCTTTGCAATTCTCAGAACATCTACCAATCCCTAAATAACCCCAGGACACCACGAGGAAGCCAGATTGTACATCAGACTACTCAGCACCTCAAAACGTTGGAAAAGTAATATCGCTCCTCGACATCCTCACATCAGAAATTCAATCCACCATGTCCTCCGACTTGGCCACCCACCAAATCTCAGGCACCCGGAATTCATCCTCTTTCACATCGCCCTCGGCTTTCCCGTTACCATACCCATCAACTTTCCACTTGCTCGCAAGTGCCTGCTCTTGGCCCATCTTGAGCCCTCCATTTCCATAGCGATCCCAGACCTGACTCGTCAATTTCTCGTAATTCTTCACTGGTTTCACCCATCCACCGTAACGTTGAAGTGCTAGTTGAAGACGTCGAATGTGGGTCCGGACATAGAGAAGTTCTTGCTCTTTGCTCTCCCACGCGAAGCCTGTCGATATCTGCCCACCGCCAGACCCGGCGTGACTGTAGTCGTCGTCGTCTGAGTCATAGTCGCTGATGTCCTCTGCACTCGCGACAATCAGCTTCAACACTTCTTCATGGACTTGGATGGCTTTGCGGAAGTACACACGCGCCAACTCTTCAGCGTGTTTTTTGTTCTTAGCTCCTTCCTTAGTCGCTTCGTTTCTGTATTTCAACGCTAGACTGGTATACATGCTGGCTAGCAATGCATGGAAGCTCAGTGTGTGGTGATGACGAAGACCGTGGACACGGCGTACGTTGTAAACAATGTCTTCGCATAGGCGGATTGCTGCTGCGGCATTGCCAGCTTCGAATTGAGCTTGAACCAGACGTTTCCCAAGGTAGAGTGTTGTACCAGGCGGCCACCTCGTTTGTCCTTCGCGAGAATTCCAGAGTAGCTCGAGAAGCCAGACAAGACGTTTGTAGTCTTTCTGCTCGCCAATGAGAATGATCAAATCGTTGAGCTCGGATAGCTGGCATGTAGCAATGTCAAACTCGAATTCCTGGCAAATATGGAACACTTCGCCTAAAATCTCCCTGCTCAAGTCGTTCATGGCTTTGGCGAGCGTAGCGTCCTTAGGCTTGGCATTGTGGGTTGCTTTGTTGCGACAGGCCATCGTCAAGCACAGTTGGAAGCCAAGAGTGATCTCGGTGGGATCGTCGAGGCCTTGGTGAGCCATGAGGAATTTGTAGGTGCACAAGCCAAGTTCGTACGCTTCCTGGTAACGATGATTGTTGAGTGAGACACGGATATCGGTCAATGCAGCGTGGCCAGCAGCTGCAGTCCAGGACTTGAAGCCAGTATGAGTCGAGAAATATGCCAACATGATACCAACAAAGACTCTAACAGTAGCTCTCGAGGAGACTTTGACAACAGTGGTTTCAGAGGTGAAGAAATAGTCGATGACCTTTCGTTCCGTGATCTCAAAGTCCACAATTCTGTGAGTGCGTTGCAGGATTTGACGTAGACGACCAGCACAAATGATAACTTGTTCGAGCTGCGCTTTGACCTTGATGTACTGAGTGAACCGTTCATAGAAGAGGTATTCGGCGACCAAGTCAGACATGTACATGGTCAGAGTGACAGTGTAGATGGCGCGAAGATGATACTCGAAAGCCGCGATGAAAGCGAAGCAAGCACGACCAACAGAGATGACATTGAAGCCAAAGCGGGAGCAGTTGTCAGTGACCTTGTAAATGATCTGCAACTTGAGTTCACGGATTAGCTCAACGCCAGTTGTGAACAAGCCGCAGGATATGTAGATTGCAGCGATGGTCGTGGCTGCTTCCATCATCTCCTTAGCTGAGGAGACTTTGGTGATACATTCAATAATGACACTTTTGAGCTCTTTGATGGCAAGCTCGAGTTTGGACTGCTTGTGGTAAAGCATGACCAGTTCTTTCAGGTGTGTCAGAACCAGCTCGTGGGTACAGCTGTATTCACTTCGAACTTCCTGGTATCGTTGGTAGATCAATGTTGTGGCTCGTTCAACAGTTTCTTTGGTAATAGTGGTTGAATTGCTGGTAGAAGTGATTTGTTTAACGTACAACGTCTTCAAGCTAGTTTGAGTCCTCTTGATCACCTCCTTCGATACAGTGCTAGAGTGCTTCATGATGAGCTCATAGTAGGAAATGGCTTCGTATTGATGTTTCTCGCTTCGCCGGCAGACTTCGGCGAGCATGACCGTGACATTGATGGAGATAACCGACGACTCGCTGTAGTATTTGATACAAGCGACATGCAGTTCTTTGAGAATGGCAACGTACTCTGAAACTTCAATCTTGCTTTCCTCGATACTGCGGTAGTAGTGTTCGATCAAGATCTTCACTTCTTCAATTTTCTCGAAATATTTGTACTGGAGACCATACTTGCAGAATGTGGCAAAGATAGACTTGAAGTAGACAAGTGATTCCGAGAAGCGCAGAGTTTCATAGTAGTGTTCAGCAACGATAAGCAGTGCTTCGAAGGCTTCCTCGTGACAGATGATTGCGCCTTGGTTGAGGTTGACAACAATTTCGAGGTAGTATTCAAGCCAGTACCCGTAGTTGGTGCTGTAGCGTCGGCAAAGTGCACCAAGGGCGTAGAGGATTTTGATCGTCATCAAATGCGTCTTGCCGTAATGAGCACGGTTATCGACTAGGAGCTCTTGATAGAAACTGATAGCCTTGGTGAACAACTCGTACTTGGCGTAGAAAGCAATAAGAAGCTCGCTGTACCTGATCACAGCTGTATCCTCGATCTTACAGTACTTGCGGTGAACACGGTAGAGGCGGACGTAGATCTCTTCGGCGCGTTCATACTTTCTCTGTTGGATGTAGCATTCTGCGAGGGAGCTGACAAGCTCGATACTCTCAACAGATAAGTGTTCTGCCATCATAATGCTCTCGATCGACTCAGAGAAGAACGTCGACCATGACCGTGCAAGTGTCTTCTTGATGCATGTAATCGCTTCTGACCAGCGCTCCTCTTTGAAGTAGATTGAGGTAAGTGACTTGCACATCTCAACAGTGGTAGCACTGATTGTTGTTTCGCTGCTTGTAAAAGACGACTCGAAGACCTCCCTGATGACTACTTCTGAGGTTGTGGTAAGTCGCTTCTCGGTTGTCTTCTTGACAACCTCAACAGATGTCTCAGAGATATACTTCTCGATCTCTTTGAAAATGATCGTCTCTTCCTTGTGTTGATGCTTGAAGAAGGACCAGCACTTCTTGAAAACAACAAGTGCCATAGCGAAGAGTCCAACGGACCTCATACAAACGGCAATCTCTTTCAGAAGGATAACAATCGACTCGAACATAGAGAATTCATGATGCTCATACTCTGTCCAGACAGCAAGTAAAATAGCACTGCACTCACTGATCCTTTTGTGTGTTTGGAGAAATCGAGCATAGATCAGCATGACTTGAATCTTCTTCTCATGCCACTCCCAAACGTGAACGATCTGACAATGCTCACTTAGCTTCAACCACAACTCGATATAGATCTCTTCAGCTCTCGAGAATTCTCCACGCACAATAGCCTCGACAGCAAGCTTGAGAATGATCTCGATCCTCACTAGCGTAAGAGATTCCTCAAGTTCTTCGTAGTAACCACCAAAGAGAGATCCACTTCGGGTAGGCTTCGGCGCAACATGAGTATGCTTTTTCAGGACCACACGAGCATGTCTTTCTATTGACTCTGCTTCATCTGAATGGCTACCAAAAATGGTAATAGTCAATTGCTGGATAATCTTAAGGATCTCGAGAGATTTCGTTTCTTCCTCAATGTAGATGTGGAGTTCCTGAAGTCTTTTGTAAATTTCAAGGACTTCTTTGGAAGACGAACCATAGCGATGCTTGAACGAACTGACAAGGATGAACAAGACTTCCTCCCTGTAGGTCATGATTGTAGTACGCTTCTTCGTGATTAGTGACTCCGAGATACGGAGAAGAATCTGACAACATGTAACAGTGATGTCGGCGTGAACCCCCACTACTACCTTGCAGATCCTAGCAGTTAAGGCGTACCACTCGATAGCTTCTGTATGTCGGGAGAGCACCGTCTCACAAATGACCGCGCAGAACAGTGCTGACTGCAAGACACAGGCATGATCCTGTCCGAAGATGGCTTTACGAACTCGATAAGCAGTGTGGTGAAGTTCAAGTGCTTCCTGGGACGGATAGTCACTCCAACTAGCCTGCTCGAGAAGAGAGAACATGACTGTCGCCGGGAATATGCGTTTATTGAATTCCTTAGGCAGTTGTAGCTCACCTTTTGCTTGGAACAGAAGCGACCGCTTGAAGTGCACAGCCCAATAGCGAACGGCATATTGTCCAAGTGGGTATGATTGGAGTTTGTTGCCAGCTTGATAAGCATCAATGCATTCTAAGGTTGGCTCGTGATCGCCAAGCAAGTAAGTCTTGGAGTAAATGAGCAGACGCATGACCATGTTTTGTTGCCTGGTCTTCAGGAATTTCTCGAAGCTCGAGTCTGCAGCAAGACCGAGAATCGCCTGCTTGACGACTTCGTGCCGCAAGACAACCAGTCCTTCGACATCGATGACTAGCGCGGATACATGAGTTAGAAGAGACTGGAGCCCAATAGGTCGATCATGGAAAACCTGGTTGTCTGGATCCGCGCAGAGTAGGGCTTCTATTTCACCGCGTTGTAATGGTCGCTCTGCAGTGGTAAGTAAGGATAGCAATTCCTTGCAGTCAGCATCGAGCCGCAAAGAACTGAAGAGCTTCTCGACCACTTTCGCAACGGTCTTGGAATCAGTAATTAAAGAGTTGAAGACCTTGTCAAAGTCCGTGGCTGAGTCCTGTCTTTGAATGAGCTTGCAGGCTAGGTACGCCCACAACATGCTGCCATCTGCTGCAACAACAATCTTTTCGATGGTGTTCTCTTGGTCTCCAATCTCACGATTGTTGAAGTGGTTGTGGGTATTCAGCTTACGTCGCACAATCGTGCGAAGATCATCTGTCAGGTTTGCCGCTGAAAGTTCAACACGAACTGACGAACCTGGATTGTGGTTGAGTGGTTGAGAGAACCGAACAAGCCGTACAGCAGCATTCTTCTGAGCAATGTCATAAAGCTTAGTGCAAATCCGTTGCATGCTAGCATCTGACTCGGAGATGCCATCCACAACAATGACTAGAGGACCGTCCTGCCCATTGTCAATGGCATGGAGGGCCTTCGAGAATGCATTCCAGAGCTTCGTCTCCTGATCTTCGATACTCAATAGTGTCTTTGACTCAACAAGTGCTGTGTTGACCGCATCGAAGATGTGAACGTCACCAATCCGCAGCCACAGAAGCTGATTTAAGAGCGTTCTCAACATTGCTAATGGCGTGGACTGAGCAGTAATGCTATAGTCAAAGAAGAAGTTGATGGTAGACACATGCTTGCGACCAATTGGTCGGTGAAGACGATCAATAACCCAATGGGCTAGAGTGGTCTTACCACTGCCAACTTTGCCTTCGACAAGCATGATTTTGTCATTACCCTTGAGGAAACCGCTGAGGTGTGGTTGGAACCAGGTACAAGTAAACTGCTCTGGTCGGCTTGCGAGCCTAATGTGGTTGGTCGCCAGAAAAGCCAGCACATGATCCTTCGGTGCCAGCCATTTCTGCAGGAAATCGATCTCGCAAATATCAGTACTGTGTTCCAGCAAGGAATGGTTCCACATGTCGTGGGAACATCGATGCACTTGAGCTCGGAAGATTCCGATCAAAGAGCTGAAGGATGAAAAGATATCGATCTGGGTAGATTTTTGACCATTGTGAACGGCCTGGTAAAACGTGATCGAAATTCCAGTCACAATTTGGAGCAAGTCGGCAAAAGCTCGACCGAGGCCCTCCTTGATTGAGTGTGATTTTGTGAATAGATCATGTCGTCTCAACAGAGGTGACAGCTCTAAACCGAAGTGATAGAAGAGAGTGAATGCCCGTTCAAGTGCTGAAGCATTTTCATGGCCAAGCTCCAGAAGAACCAAGCATTGGCCAAACACAAGATGAGTCGCCGCTCCACTGTCTTCTGTGAAAGACTCGATCTGCTCGTTGAAATGGCACACTTGTTCAGCGAAATGTTGCGCTGCAATCAGGACACGATCCCAGGAACCACCTTTGTGGGGCAGTCTAGTCATACGCTCGGATCTGATCCAGTCCCGGAGACCCTCGAAGGACGTATCGAAGGCCCGATTACCAATACCAGCGCCATACTCTCGTTGGCATCTATGGCGAAGGGAGGCGTGTTGTTCGCGAACATGGCTGAGTTGAAATCGGCTAGATGACGCACGGTAGGACTCACGAGCGTGGCCGGACAGGGTTGTGCTCTTGTTGAGGACAAGACTGTTGGCGACTGACTGCGAGGGAGAGAATGGTGTCATGGAAGGAGAAAGCAATGCCGCGGGTTGAGGGGTGAAAGGTCGATTTGCATCCAGGGAACGTTCTGACTCCTCCGCTGTTGGTGAAGGAGTCAGCTCCGTCACCACAGGCTCTCTTTGGCCGTGTTTGAGTGATGAAAAATCGTTCTGGCCTACAACAAAGTCTTAGGCATTGGCTTGTCAAGGCTAAAGATATGGACCTACCATGGTTGCTGTGGCCTCGAAGTAGACCTAACATAGCTCCAAGACAGGAAAAAGAACAACACCACGAATGCTTCCTGTGAGCGTGGCGGGCAATCGTGAATGTTCTTGATGAAGATAGCTGATGTCGCCGTGCAGGCCCGGTGAGTGCGACAAGAAGTCAAACTTGGATGGCCAAAGAACCGGTTGAGCGGGAGACCTATATATCTGTGCGTTGTTCATAGCTCCTGGCGATCCTAACCATTCTTTCAATAGATCGCATCAAGACAACCACGGCGAGACCCTGGCACCAGCTACGCCAAAGCCAGGTCGCATACGGAATAGCTGCAAAGTTGTTGAACTGCCATTAGGACCGCGTTGAACTGCAGCTCTAGTGCTGAGGCTGGCATGGAGCTCGAAGCTGAGAGATGAAGCTTCTGAATATGGCAAACAGGGGTCCACTCCAAGGCACTTCAGCTGAACACTAGTGAAGCCACAAGATCCACGGTCACGCCAGAGGTGAACGACTTGGACCAAGCCGGGAATGTAGAGCCATTTGAACATCAGCCCTGGGCATTGGCGGTGATCGAGCGCGGACACAACATCCTAGCGATGTCGAGACTCGGGAGGCCCCCTACATTGAGTACTAGGTGACCTGCCTTGGACAAAGTCGCTCCATCGTGGTTTGGACAATGTGACAGCGAGGATGTCGAGCAGCTGAAATTAGGTTTCGTGTTGCAGAATCGAGAACATGTTCCTTTGTCTGAATGAAGGGTCGATCTTCGGGGGTCAGCTCAAAAACCGGCTAGGGAGTTTCCACAGACTGCTGAAATGGGACGGTCCGGGCGCCCTTTTCAGCCAGCCCAAACGTTCACCCTTGATTGCGCATCGACGAGACTTGACTACCCAGTGGTAGACTAGTCCACTTTCGTCCACCTTGTATGCAGGTGCTCCTTTCGGCTCACTTTTTACGTGATGATACCACGGAGTTCGCGGGGAATGCATTTCATATTCCTAGGTACTGGCTTGGCGTTGAGACACTATATCACATGACATTGTCTGATATTGTAGCACGTGCAAAATTGCGAACACCTCTGATTTCCTTGCCAGGTGAAAGATATTCCAAGACATCGGCGTGCAGTGGGCCAAGACAATTCAGGCAAACAATATTATTCTTGACTCTGTCTATAGCTACTGCCGAATGGCATCCATGTCGTAGGATTTGGCAGAATGAATCCTGGTCAAAGCATATCGGGACGAGTCCAGATCTTGGTCTAACCCCGCACCCAAGCATATTGTACTGCAGTGTAAGCATCGACAAGGATGAGAGTATCCACACAGTAGAGCATCGACGGTGCCAGCTTTCGCGCCTAGGTAGTGCACATACTCTATCAGGCTCTGGCTCCAACCCATTGCATGGTCGAGCGGTGATGGGAGATGGTGATATGCGTCCAGAACGCGTCGTCCGAATTGGATTACCTGATCATATACTTTTCATTTTTGAAGTGAATCGGAGGCCCTAGGCTGAGTTGGCTCGACTCAAACAGTTACGTTGAAGATACTGTGGCTAATGCCGGAATACTCGGACAGTACAAAGGCGGCGAAAACGGCTTTTTCTAGGTAGCATTTAGTGCATTGGTTATAGTCGCGATTGAGTCCAGGTTGAGTGAGACCACAGTTGAGGGAGATGGAAAAGGTCTTACGATCACACGGGCTACAAGAGTCGGGCACCATGCCAGAGGAGAAGCAAGGTGGTAAACGAATCTTGGGAATCATGCAACTCCCTTGGTTACCCTTCTTGAAAATTCACAGAAAATAGCTTTACATGCAACCCCTGTTTGCCTAGACCAGTCATAAGGTCCTGTTCTACCCACAATAGCATCTTGCATCCTGCGACATGCACGATCAATGCTCCACATAGGCGACAGAGCTGAGAAGAAATTATATCGTCGAGCTCGGTTAAGCAAGGGTAATGGATAATGGTCTCAGGGTGGACTCGACCGGTCTGTCGTGCTGTAAATTTCTCTGTCCGGCAAAGTTGAGTTGCTGCCTTCGTCGCCCATAGCGTGGAACACGACGAAATAATCTCTTAAATCGTTTCCCAACTCCACGGGACTTAAAACAATTCCTCAAGTAACCAGGCCTGAGGAGCTTGGAACAGTTCGACTTCGACACGGCTTACTCCGTACCCGATCCAGCTCCACTAACCTTCGGTTAATCTGCCGCTCGGCTCGTCCCTAAGGATGGGGTTTACCCGGTCTACTTGCCTTGTCCGACGACGATTCTGTTCCTTCGAAGACGTGTCAATTATTGTCCTGCGGACGTCTTCACGTCGATCCGAGTGTTCTTTCGTCGGGACCGTGGTTTGGTAACGAAATCCATTCTACAGCTTTTTGGGTTATGTCGAAGACTTTGGTACAGGTGTGTGTGATGAAGGCAGGTGAGGAGTAACAAATTCCAAATTTTATTCATAAATTTCATAGTTTCATGCCTATTTCTCAGGACAACAGGCAATTGATGACTCTGCCACGATAATATTAACGGACACAGCTTCAGTGGTTAATTGGAGCACACCTCACCCTTCATGCTACGTCTTATCCGATGCAATACGTCAAATTTCGTTCCTGCATCCGACAATAAATGGCAGTTACTCCTTCAGCTGATGCTCTCGTCTCCTCCACCTTCTTATCCAGGCTCAACATGTCACAGTTTGCAGCACTCAAAACAAGGGCGGACACCTGCGGCAGAGTTTACCAAATTCGACCTACGTGTTGGTGTGTAGACCTCATACTGGAGCTTGTCATCCTATTTATCATTTTCCCTCTCCCAATTTTCCTGTGTTTTCTGCTATCAATCGGATACAAGCCGTGGCGAGAGAAGCTTTATACCTTCGGTGTATGTGAGCCATGGTGACCTGACTTGCAAGTCGTGTTGAGTAGGCCATCGTTGACCACCATGTACTTTGAACAGTAAAAAGAGTCAAAACAAGAGTCAGCCGGGAATGTGCAGGGAAAACATCGCTTCAATGCACGCCATGATTTTGCATATCAGCGGCAGGAAACTTCAGACGGGCCATTTATTGAGAATGACTATCCGCCAGTTGTTTGTAGCAATCCATCGTCTTCTCCTTCGTTATCAATTGATTCATCTGGCACAGTGTCCCTAAGCACTCCAGTTCCGGCGATGAAGCCTTTCGTCGACTTTCGAAGTTGATTGGCGTTCAGCACCCACCAGACATCTTTCTTGGTCAAAAGACCTTTCATGCTGCCTCGATCAACGAGAAGGAGATAGCGCAGGCCAACTTTTTGAAACATCGATACGGCTAATTGAAGACTCGAGTCTGCATGCAACGTGATTGGCGTCTGGTCCATCCACGGCCTCAAGTCAATGCTGGGAGCTGGATTGTCATCGTTTGGATGCATGAAGTAACACCTCATCCTCGCAGACGGCGAGGCACCGGACACGCCACCGACCTTGTTGGCATGGTCCAGTGCATACGATAAGTCAACACGTGAGATGTACCCTAGTAGGACGTTCGCCGCATGCTTCTGTTCGGAGGGTACAGAGCATTCCGATGTCGCACGCCCTTGTAGTCGGAGGACCGGAAAGCCGCGAAACGAGGTTGTTCGTAATAGATTGCGGAGATCTTCGACAGAGTGCAAGCGGGTTGCGTCAATGTATGTTATCTCTTCCACCTTCGTCATTATGTTAGTTACAGGGACTTGCGGCGCTGCAGCGTCACTTTTGTTGTCAACGTGCGGATACTCGTTGAGCTGAATCCATGAATCGTATATACTGCTGGAACCGAAGACATCACCAATCCATTTTGCTAACATTACTGCGATCATAATGGGTAGAACGTATGTTAGCGCTCCTGTTAACTCAAACATAATGACGACAATCGACACTGTCAATCTTGTTGTGCCGGCTAGAGCAGAGGCTGCACCCACGATGGCATACGTCCCTGGTGTGATGCAAGGAACATCAGCTTCGCAAGCAGCGAAAACGATTGAAGTCGGGTGATGCTTGTGAATGAGCTCGACTATAACACCCAAAGCTCGCCCATATAGGGCTCCGATGGCAAGAGAAGGCAGAATGATGCCGGCGGGTACTGGTAGGCCAAAGGTAATAGCTGCCAAGATTGTGCCCAGACCAGCTGCTGTCAGAAGAAGAGACACCATCGAGAGCGAGCCGGCGAGTGTAGCCTTGCACAGTCCGAAGATGTCATTGTTTCCTATCGTGGAACATTCAGCGAAGAGGTAGTAAACTAGCTCCGACAACTGAGCTCTCATGAATATGTTCGGAAAGTTGATTAGGGCGACGATAAAAGCCGCAATAACGACCTCCAGAACTGGTCGTTTGCGAAGAATATACATATCTGAACGTCGTAACCTTGCCACAAACATGTTCAATTTGACGAATAGCCCTCCGAAAAGACCTCCGATGACTCCGAGGATTGCAAAAGGGAACAGTTCAAATCCATGCCAGCCAGTAGTGTATCGGACCTGGTAGAGCACAATCTTGCCAGTGTGAAGCGTGTCAAGTGCCTGTAGGGTAACAGCAGCAATCATTGCACAAACGAAAGATTGCCACATTGTTTTGTCAGGGAAATAATACGAAAGTTGCTCAAGGGAGAACAACACGCCTCCTATCGGGGCTCCAAAAGCAACAGATATGCCAGATGCAGCAGCAGCAGATAGGACTTCCCGCTTGCGCGCCTCATTTGTGTTCAGACTATCGAAGGGCTTCATTGCGAGGTTCGCACAGCAGCACGCCAAGTGCACTAATGGACCCTCTTTGCCTAACCATAAGCCTGATCCGACAGAGAGGCAGACACCTAGTGATTTCGTGATCAGCGTCCACGGTCCAAGAAAGTCCTTGATCACATAACCTCCAAGCATAGTCTTGATCTCGGGTATGCCGCTGTGATTGGCATATGTCGAATAGCTCTTGGTCAGCACTGCTGCACAAGCTGCAAAGACGGTAGCATAGATGACAAAGAATATGAACTCAACGACGTAAGCTCCACCAAAGTTGTCGATGTGTAGCGCCTTCCTCCAAGGCGTCCAATCTTGACATTGTGAGAGTTCATCATGGCCCCAGCAGCAAAACTGCTTGCTCAAATAAAACTGGCTTCCACCATCAGTATCCTTGCAGTAGCCAGTCTTCAGATCGCCTAACCAGTCGGAAGCTATGTTGATGAAGGCAGCCAATAGTCCCACAAACAAGCCGGTAGTAACAAGGACTAACCATACATGACTTGCATCCAGCAATTGTCTGGCTGTGCC
>Ga0181465_100098_pt2 | contig 23386 bp, 24 predicted proteins | sample InSIn3gowninarea_FD_119076 | JGI IMG/M metagenome (GOLD analysis project Ga0181465, IMG submission 119076) | Clean room microbial communities from NASA Spacecraft Assembly Facility at Jet Propulsion Laboratory, Pasadena, California, USA -... ... | reverse complement strand
ATTTGTGCTGCAAATGAACCAAGGTAATGTTACCTAATTGATTAAGCGTATTTAACAATAATAGATTCAATAACATTAGCGGCATCTTCGCACTTATCAGTGGCAGTCTCCATGGCCTGGTAGATTTCCCTCTTCTTGATCACTTCTTTAGCATCAGGTTCCATGGCAAAAAGACGTTCAATACTCATATCATACATATCATCTGCCTGGTTTTCAAGGCTGTTGATCTTGACAAGGGATTCTGTGATCAGGCGCATATTTTTCATATTACGCAGTTCGCCTACAGCTTTTCTTACTTCCTGGGCGCTCTGGTGGATGATCTCAGCCAGTTTTTGCATCCCGGTGTCGTTTGGATTAATGCGGTAGAAGTTAACTTTTTTAGCTGTTGCATATACATAGTCTGCAATATCATCGAGGGCTGAAGCTAGGTAGTGAATGTCTTCACGGTCAAAGGGAGTAATAAAATTACGCCCTAACTCAGTAAATATATTGTGTGTCAGCATGTCGGAAGCATGCTCTATATCTTCCATCTGCTGTATAATTTGCTGACGTTTGTCAAAGTCCGGCTCGTTCATAACCGTAATTAAATGTTTTGACATAATGCCTACATTGTCTGCCACCTGTTCGAATAATTCATAGAACACTGTGTTTTTAGGCTGAAAAAGCTTCATAAATGAGAAAGCCATAAATTCTGGTTTTTGTAAAAAAGTTGTTACAAAGGTATCGGGTAACATTATGTTAATGATCGCTTAACAATTTGGTAACATTACCTTGGTTCATTTGCAGCACAAATATTAGTTTTTCAAACGGCATGTACCATACCAATCTGCTTTTTGTGTCCAAAATGAGGAAAAATGCAGGCCATCTGTATTGTGCCCTAGCCTTTTTAGCTGAGTTCGTTTAAAGATTATCTATTCTTATTTATAAAATTTTAATATGATTTCACTGATCAATCGTTTATTTATAACTGGCATAGGTGTATTTGCACTTGCATTAACTGCTTGCAATAGTGGCGAAGATGGAAGCAGTCCAAAAAATATGGCTGATGCTGCAAGTGGTGATGCTTTATTAGGTGCTGGCAGTACATTTATATATCCTCTTTTTTCTAAACTGTTTTCTGTATATAATGATAGTACAGGCTTGAAAGTAAACTACCAATCTATTGGTTCAGGAGGTGGTATTTTGCAATTAACTAATAAAACTGTTGATTTTGGTGCAACAGATGCCGCTTTGAATGAAGAACAGGCCCAAAAAATAGGTGTTCCTGTTTTACATATTCCAATGTGCTCCGGCTCAGTTGTAATTAGTTATAATTTACCAGGGGTAAAGGATACCCTGCAATTTACACCAGACTTGTTGGCGGATCTTTTCCTTGGCAAAATAAAAAAATGGAATGACCCAAAGATTGTATCTGTTAATAAAGGAACAACACTTCCGGATATGCCAGTAATTATTGCACATCGTTCTGATGGTAGCGGCACAACAAATATTCTTACAACTTATTTATCGAAAGTTAGCCCGGAATGGAAAAGCAAGGTTGGAGCCGGATCTGCTGTAAAATGGCCTGCTGGGTTGGGTGGCAAAGGGAATGAAGGTGTTTCGGGGCTAATCAAACAAACCCCGGGTGCTATCGGCTACATAGAATTGGCGTATGCGATGCAAAATAAAATGGCCTATGCCAGGCTTCAGAATAAAAGTGGAAATTTCATTACACCTACAGTAGCTTCTACAAGCGCAGCAGGAAACATCCAACTTCCCGCTGATGCCAAAGCGTCATTAACAGATACTGATGCTCCGGATGGTTATCCAATTAGTGGGTTTACATGGGTAATTATCTATAAGGAGCAGAAGTATAACAACCGTTCTTTGGGCAAAGCGACTAATCTTGTGAAGTTGCTTTGGTGGAACATGCATCAGGGTCAACAGTATTGTGAGCCCCTGCACTATGCGCCATTATCACAATCAGCACTAAGTGTAGCTGAAAATATCTTAAAATCAGCTACTTATGATGGTAAGCCTATATTAAGCGAGCAGTAAATAAACCCATTATGCAAGAGTTAAGCCCACAATTGGTGCAGGATCACGGTAAGGTAATAATGCATGAGAAAAAGACTAGATACACTAGCCGCAACATCAAGTGGGAGAGCATTTTCAAGCGCTCCCTGGTCATTACCGCATTAAGTGTGTTAGTGCTCGTAATCGGCATTTTTATAACACTTGTTGTGCAATCAATGCCTTCAATAAAAGCATTGGGGATAGGTTACTTATGGGGAAAAACCTGGGATCCTGTAAATGATATATATGGTGCCTGGCCTTTTTTGCTGGGTACGCTGCTCACTTCTTTCCTTGCTTTGTTCATATCCATTCCATTTTCTTTTGCTATTGCTGTTTACCTGGGTGAGTACCAGCCCACTGGCTGGCTATCTGGCTTTTTAAAGAATGTAGTAGAATTGATAGCAGCTGTCCCTTCGGTTATATATGGCTTCTGGGCGCTGGTGACCCTGGTACCTCTTGTGCGCAAATTGGAAATAGCCATTGGTGTACCCCCATATGGAGTAGGTATTTTTTCTGCTTCGTTAGTGCTGGCCATCATGATCATACCATATGCTGCTTCTCTGGGACGCGAACTGATACAAATGGTGCCTTCTGCCCTGAAAGAAGGTGCTTATTCGTTAGGTGGTACGCAATACGAAGTGATCAGGCATGTTGTGCTACCCTATACCAAATCAGGCATGTTTGCCGGAGTTTTATTATCGTTAGGCAGGGCATTAGGTGAAACGATGGCCGTAACTATGGTCATTGGTAATACGAGCATCATTCCTGATAGCATTTTTGCGCCGGGCAATACCATGGCCAGTGTGATCGCAAATGAGTTTACCGAAGCCGACAGGACTCTTTACCTGTCTGCGCTCATTGAATTAGGTCTTGTGTTGTTCCTTGTAACTGTTGTTATAAACATGATCGGTAAAAGAATTATTAAACGCTTTACTCATGAATAAGATAAAGCCAAGAATACAATACCGTTTAGGCATGAGCAAGTTATTTCATGTACTTGTCATATTATTTGCCTTTATGATTGCTGTTCCCCTGGTGGCCATTTTGTTTTTTGTGATCAGCGAAGGCATTACAAAGATCAACTGGAACTTCCTGGCAAATATCCCCAAACCTGTAGGCGAAGTTGGTGGTGGAATAGCCAATGCACTTGTCGGTAGCCTGATTATTGTATTTGTTGCGGCTATTATTGCTATTCCTATTGGGATTTTTGCTGGCATTTACCTGAGTGAAAATAAAACAAGCAAACTATCTTACTGGAGCCGGTTAGCTGTGGATATACTGCAAGGTGTACCCTCCATTGTGATCGGTATTGTTATTTATTTCTGGATCGTGAAGCCTAGTGGTAGCTTTTCCGCTTTATCGGGTAGCATAGCTTTAGCTGTCATGATGCTGCCTATAATTATCAGATCAACTGAAGAAACGCTGAAACTGATACCATTTTCTATAAAAGAAGCGGGTCTGGCATTGGGGCTGCCTTATCACAAAGTAATTTTAAAGGTGATTGTACCCTGTGGTTTTAGTGGTATATTATCTGGAGCTATCTTATCAGTTGCCAGGATCGCTGGTGAAACAGCTCCTTTGTTATTCACAGCGTTTGGAAACCCTTATCTGAATACCAATATTGCCAAGCCTATGCAAAGCTTGCCATTGCTCATTTTTAATTATGCTACCAGTCCCTATGAAGATTGGCACAATCTGGCCTGGGGCGCTTCAATGATATTATTAATATGGATACTCTTGTTAAACATAATTACCAAACTGGTAACACGAAAATGGAAAGTACAGTTATAAACAGTGTCGACTTTAATGCTTACTTCGGAACGAACCACGTTGTGAAAAATGTGAATATTGATATTCCGAAGAACAGTGTTATTGCTGTGATGGGGCCTTCAGGTTGCGGTAAGACCACCTTTTTGCGGTGTATTAATCGCATGCATGAGCTGACACAAGGTGCTACCTGCAATGGAAAGATGTTGCTGAATAACGAAGACGTGTATGACATGCACCCCATTTTTGTTCGATTAAAAATTGGTATGGTGTTTCAGCGTCCCAATCCCTTTCCTAACTTGAGTATATACGATAATGTGATTGCGGGATATAAGCTAAATGGCTTAAAGCTTTCAAAAAGTGAAAAAGACAACATTGTAGAGCAATCGCTTACAAGGGCTGCATTATGGAATGAAGTAAAAGATTCGCTCCATAAAAAAGGTACATTTCTTTCTGGCGGTCAGCAGCAACGATTATGCATAGCTCGGGCTATTGCTATGGAACCAGAGGTGTTATTGCTCGATGAACCGACTTCAGCCCTCGACCCTATTTCAACAGCCAGCATTGAACAACTGCTTTATGAATTAAAAAATAATTATACGCTAATTATTGTTACACATAACATGCAGCAGGCTGCCAGGGTAAGTAATAAAACCGCTTTTTTTTATTTGGGCGAATTAGTTGAGTACGACATTACAAAAGAGCTATTTACAAATCCGAAAGACGAACGCACACAGAATTATATAACAGGAAGATTTAGTTAGTTTATTGTTTGTAGTTTGTGGTTTATAGTTGTCGAAAATGATTGAACATGATTTATTACTAGTGAAGTTTCCAATTTAGAATGCACATTCATCTGTCAATGCAACCATAAACAATAAACTACAAACCATAAACAACCACAAACTACAAACTTAAACACATGACTCAATTAGAAATAGAACTACAATCGGTAAGGGAAGAACTCACCAGTATGTGGAGCCTGGTGCATTCACAACTTTTGAAAACTCTTTCATCATTGATCAATTATGATAAAGACTTGGCTCATGAAGTGGTAAGTATTGAAAAAAGAGTTAACGCTGCGGAGCTGAAAATTGACAGGGATTGTGAAGATGTGCTGGCACTGTTTTCCCCTGTTGCAGTTGATCTTCGTTTTATTCTCGCGTCATTAAAGATCAATTCCAACCTGGAAAGAATAGCTGACATCGCTGAGGGAATAGCGAAGTTTGTGATCAATACAGATAATGCTTTTAACCCCCAACTGCTGGAAGCGACAAAGGTGATCGAAATGTTCAATGAATCTATCAAAATGTTGGATGAAACATACAACGCCTTTGAAAACAACAATGCTTCATCTGTACGTGCAGTTTTTAAACAGGATGATTTCCTGGATGACATTAACCGCAATGCAAATGCTTTTACCATAGAATTTTTGAGAAACTCACCAGAAGATCTTGACCAGGCATTGTATGTTGTTTCTATAATCAGGAAACTGGAGCGTGTAGGTGATCATGCAAAAAATATTGCTGAAGAGATTATATTTTATCTTGAGGCTATGGTGTTAAAACATGCTAATAAAAAGAGCTGATCTTCCAGGGATATTATGATCTTTCTCTTTAGTTCTGACTTGCAATTCTTTACTTAATAAAATATATTTGTAGACCAGTCATGGATCTATAAAACCGTCATTTCATTGAAAAAGTATCTGTTGTTTCTCTCACTGCTTTGTTTTAAGGGTATTTACCTGAATTGTCAAAAAAGTATATCTATAAATAAGTTTACAGATACTTTGACCTTTGATGCTCCGGTTCTTAAACCTGTTGTTCCCATGGTCACTGAAGTATCGGGTATTGCAGTTAGTAAAGCAAACCCTGGATATCTCTGGGCGCAGGAGGACAGCGGAAATTCGCCCGATCTTATATTATTAAGCCAGGAAGGGGCAATATCTAAGAGAATAAAACTTCAGGATGCTATAAACCGTGATTGGGAAGATATGGCTATTGCCGCTGACCAGGTTTATTTAGGAGATATTGGCGACAACAACCTGTCATATTCCGATTATTCTATTTACCACTTTACGGAGCCCAATTCATCTATAGACGTTATTCGAGATTATAAAGTCATCCGGTTTAAATATTCTGATGGTGCTCATGATGCCGAAGCTTTCTTGGTTGATCCGGAAAAGAAAGATATTTATATCATCACCAAAAGGGATAACCCTTCCAGGATATACAAGTTAAAATATCCCCAGAGCTATTCTTCGATGAATACAGCCTCCTATATCGGCTCGCTTACCTATTCAGGAGTGGTCAGCGCTTCCATTTCTGCTGATGCCAAAAGCGTCATTGTAAAGACTTATGTAGGCCTGCGCCTTTACCGGAAAATGAAGGGGGATGAAGACATAGCCACCATTCTTTCAGGCAATTTTACTGAACTGCCTTACCGGCTGGAACCTCAGGGCGAAGCAGTAACTTTTGCATCCGACGGTTCCGGTTATTATACACTGAGTGAAAAAGGTTTTTCAAAGAGCGTTAATCTTTATTTTTACCGTAAGAAGTAAGTACCCTTCCTAGTGGCTTTTTGATTTTCAAATTTTCAAATTTTCAAACATTATGAAATTAACGATCTACCAGGTCGATGCTTTTACGGACAAGGTATTTGGTGGTAATCCTGCAGCGGTTATCCCATTGCAGGATTGGCTTGATGAAAGCCTGATGCAAAAGATAGCAATGGAAAATAACCTGAGCGAAACAGCTTTCTTTGTTAAGACAGATGATGGTTATCACCTGCGCTGGTTTACGCCTCAGAATGAAATTGATCTATGTGGTCATGCAACCTTGGCTTCGGCATATGTGATTAAGAATTTCCTGGAGCCGCACATACAGGAGATCCAATTCACCACACAGGTTGCCGGTATTTTAAAAGCATCTGCGAAAGAAGGTTTATACACGCTTGATTTTCCTGCACGCATACCTGAACCCTGCGATACTCCCCAAAATCTACTGGAAAGTTTAGGCGTCACTGCTGTAGTTGAAGTGTTGAAGTCTCGAGATTATTTTGTAGTACTTCCCAGCGAAGAGGCGATACACAACCTTGAGCCCGACTTTAACCTGATGAAGGAACTGGATGCTTTCGGTGTAATTGCCACTGCCAGGGGTCGAACTGCCGATACTGTCTCACGTTGCTTTTTCCCTGGTACCGGTATTCCGGAAGATCCTGTTACTGGGTCGGCGCATTGCAATATCGTACCTTATTGGAGTGAAAAACTTGGAAAAAAGGAATTAACCTGCCTTCAAGTTTCGCAACGGGGTGGTGAGTTGTTTTGTGCAGTAAAAGGTGATCGCGTTTTAATGAGCGGAAAATGTGTATTGTATATGTCCGGGGAAATTATTCTGAATCAGGATTGATCAATAAAACGCCTGCGTAGTTGAGGCGTTGGGATCATACATTGTTCTCTTTTCCCAAACCATTTGTACCTGTTTCGGGCTACAAAATTGTATACTGCATCCCTTACCCGGCGGGGTACGATCCAGAATAACTGTGTCCATTTCCAGGGTAAGGGCAACAGGTTATAAAGTTTTAAAGCTGCAGTGGACTTCTGGTAAGCTTTACCCTCATGTATTAAAATGAACGATTCAAAGTTATCTGGCAATTGAAATTGTTTCATGAGTTCCTGGCCGGTCGGTGATTGTAGGGCTGCAAAACGGAATACTTCCCTCTTATCCTGCCTGATAATAAAGTTTACCATACTGTTACAAAAGTTACAAACCCCATCAAAGAGTATAACTGGATTCGTTTCCTGCATAACATAAAGGTAGTGAGATGAAAATTGAAAGTGGCCTTGTATGATGATTATCACCGATTTTGACAATAAAAAACGGCCCTTAAGAGCCGTTTCAAATATTACTTGAATATCTGGTTATCCTGTTAATCCATCAAATCCCCCAGATCTGGATTCTGAAAATCCAGGTTCTGAAAATTCAGCTTTAGGCAAGATTGTGAAACACCTTCTGAACATCTTCATCCTGCTCCAGTTTGTCCACCAGCTTCAGCACATCCTGTGCCTGCTCTTCCGGCAGTTCCACCGTAGTAGAAGGTATCCATTCCACTTCTGAACTAATAGGAGTGATGCCTTTTTCTTCCAGCGCTTTTTGCATGCTGCCAAAGTCATTGAAAGCACAGCGCAGTACCAGTACTTCTTCATCATTTTCGCCTGTGCCTTCCCCCATTTCTTCCAAACCAAAATCGATTAATTCAAATTCCAGTTCTTCCTGGTTCTGTCCTTCTGGCTTTAACTTGAAAACGCCCATTTTTCTAAACTGGAAGCTTACACTGCCGCTATTGCCCAGTGCGCCACCACCTTTATTAAAAACTGACTTTACATTGGCAACTGTCCGAACGTGATTGTCCGTTGCGGTTTCTACCAGGATGGCTACACCATGAGGGCCATATCCTTCATAGAGGATCTCCTCATAATTATCCATTTCCTTACCCTGCGCCCTTTTGATGGCCGCCTCTACACGGTCTTTAGGCATGTTTACAGCTTTGGCGTTTTGCATGCATCTGCGCAAACCAGGGTTGGTATTCGGGTCAGGACCGCCGGCTTTTACTGCAATGGCGATTTCTTTTCCTATGCGGGTAAACTGTTTGGCCATGCGGTCCCAGCGGGCAAACATGGTGGCTTTACGTACTTCAAATATGCGACCCATATATTACTTTGTTATTTTTAGTTTGTGGTTTGTAGTGGCGCAAAAGTACTATTTAGGAAAACAAAAAAGCAGCCCTGGTTAATTTGGGCTGCTTTCTTTAGAAAAATAGTAACGTTTATTTTTTTGTCAGGCGGCTGCCATAAAGAAAAACATGAATAGCTGCGAAGACGAGTGAGAAGTAGAATAATCCTGTGTCTGGATTGTCTGTTCCTGCCATTCCATGGTGGATAAATGCGACAACAGCCAATAACAATACAAGCCCTAAACCGCTCCAGCCAATGATCTTATTGCCCTTTGAATGTGTGCTTGGAAGGTTGCTCGACAGGCGACTGTTATGCATCCCATACCACATATAAATATCAAAACCGATCATCATCCAAACGATGAGGCGGATCCATGTGTCTAAGGGCAGGAATACCATCATAAATAAACACGTAAGTACGCCCAAAATAGGAATTAAAGGAACTAACGGAGTTTTGAAAACTCGTGGTGCGTCGGGCATGTTGCGTCGTAAAACGATAACGCCAAGGCATACAAGAATAAATGCAAACAGGGTTCCGATACTGGTCATTTCACCTACAACCCTTGCTGGTACAAAGGCGGCAAACAGGCTCACAAAAAGCATGAACATGAAATTGCTCTTCGATGGCGTTCTGAACTTCGGATGTACATCAGAAAAAATGCGGGGCAGCAATCCATCTTTACTCATACTGAAAAATACCCGGCTTTGTCCCATAAGCATCACCAGGATCACAGAAGCATAACCTGCGAGGATTGCAACGATTATAGCACGATTGAGCCAGGGATAATCTGGAACCAGGACGCCTGCTGCATTTCTTGTTCCCATGTGTTCAATGGCTACTGCTACCGGGGCAATTCCATCCTGGCCTTTAAATGAAGTGTAGTTGGTTACACCTGTCATGACGTGTGCAAATAGGAGATATAGGATGGTACAAATAGCTAGTGAGCCCAAAATGCCTATAGGCATATCCTTACCTGGATTCTTTGCCTCCTGTGCGGCCGTGCTTACCGCGTCAAAACCTATATAGGCAAAAAATACAATGGCAGCAGCACGGATTATTCCGCTGAATCCATACTCGCCAAAAGTTCCGGTATTGTCAGGTATATAAGGAACATAATTATCATTATTGATGTACTTCCATCCAAGAAAAATGAATACAAGTACAACGGCTACTTTCAGCAATACGATAATGCCGTTTACAAAAGCACTCTCCTGTGTTCCTTTTATTAATAATAAACTCATTAGTACTACAATAAATACAGCAGGCAGGTTCACCATCCCTCCATCCCATGGACCTGCGGTCATACTGATCGGGAGGTGCACGTCAAATCCTTCAAGGAACTTGACCAGGTACCGGCTCCAGCTAATACTTACAGTAGCGGCACCAACTGCATATTCCAATACAAGGTCCCATCCAATGATCCAGGCGATGAACTCGCCCATAGTTGCGTACGAATAAGTATATGCGCTACCTGCTACCGGGATCATAGATGCGAATTCAGCATAGCAAAGTCCGGCGAATGCGCAACCTAAAGCGGCTACTATAAACGAAATGGTTATGGCAGGTCCTGCCTGGTTTGCGGCAGCCCCGCCAGTGATTGAAAAGAGTCCGGCTCCAATAATAGCACCAATCCCTAAAGCAACCAGTCCTCCTGCCCCAAGTGTTTTTTTAAGTGTATGACCTCCGGTCTCCTTGGATTCAGCCAATAGCCCCGCCAAAGGCTTCCTGACAAATAAACTCATAGTACTTAGTTCAATTTAAGCGGGTAAAATAGTAATTATTTGAGAAAGATCTTTTTCTTTTACGCAGAAGATTAAAATTTAAAGCTTCAAATTGGATTTAAAAGTCAAATAAACAAAAAAGGCAACTAAGGCTTAGATTATTTTATCATATAAGTGGTTGATATATTATATGAAAGAGTAATAAAAATCAGCTATATATATGACTGTAATTGAATGGTCAACTTTTACATCGGGTGAAGTAATATTAAATAAATATTAGCTTATCAGCACCGGATTCCAAACCCAGAACTTCAATTCCCAAGCTCTTTTTCCTTAGTTTTGGCGCTTTTAAATCCCTTTATGAATAAACGGAAGAGTGGACTGCTTTCATTAGTCTTGTTTACGGTTGTAGCAATCCTACATTTTCTACATAATAATTTAATCGTACTCTTTCCGGAGGCATTATTGATCTCTGTCCGTTGGATATTTATTGCATCTCTTGTTTTATATGGCTTGTTTAAAAGATCCCTGACAACGTGGATCTTGATCAGCATGGCCATGGGAATCGAAATTGGACTTGACTTCCCAGCTTTTGCTCAAAACCTGCAGGTTTTAAGTAAGATATTTTTAAGAATGGTAAAAACCATTATTGCGCCTATTCTTTTTGCTACCTTGGTGGTGGGCATTGCAGGCCATTCAAACCTGAAGCAGGTAGGGCGCATGGGTTGGAAGTCCATTCTGTATTTTGAAGTGGTAACAACAATAGCCCTGGTACTTGGTCTTATCGCTATAAATCTTTCAAAGGCTGGCGAAGGCATTCATTTACCACGGGACTTCCACCAGGACCTGCCCCCGACTCAGCCTCAAAGTTGGCAGGATGTTATTCTGCACATTTTTCCGGAAAACATTATTAAATCAATGTACAATGGCGATGTCCTGCCTATTGTAGTATTTAGTGTCATCTTCGGAATAGCCTTGGCGATGTTACGTGAGGATAAGCGCAAACCCATGCTGAACTTTTGCGAAAGCCTGGCCGAAACAATGTTCCGGTTCACAAACATCATTATGTATTTTGCCCCCTTTGGCGTAGGTGCTGCCATTGCGGTTACCGTAGGCCACTTGGGACTGGATATTCTGAAATCGTTGTTTTTGCTTTTAAGCACTTTGTATGTTGCACTGATCGCCTTTATCCTTTTAGTGCTTCTGCCGGTAGCCTTGTTTATTAAGCTGCCCATAAAAAACTTTGTAAAAGCAGTTTCCGAGCCGGTTTCCATCGCCTTTGCCACAACTTCTTCAGAGTCAGCCCTGCCAAAGGCAATGGAAAACATGGAGAAATTTGGGGTGCCCAGGAAGATAGTTTCGTTTGTTTTGCCTACAGGATATACGTTTAATTTGGATGGAACTACCCTCTATCTTTCTTTGGCCTCAGTTTTTGTGGCGCAGGCAGCGGGCATTCATATGAGTTTGACTGAACAGTTACTGATGGGCCTGACTTTAATGCTGACAAGTAAGGGGGTGGCTGGTGTTCCTCGGGCATCCTTGGTGATTTTGCTGGGAACCGCTGCATCTTTCGGTTTACCAATATGGCCTATCATGGCCATACTGGGTATAGATGAATTAATGGATATGGCAAGAACTTCTGTTAATGTAATTGGAAATACCTTAGCTAGTTGTGTGATTGCCCGGTGGGAAGGTGAATTCGATGATAAGAAGGCCATTAACTACCAAATCGAAAATCCTGAAGTAAAGACAGTTGAAGCAAGGGACAAAATACATGTTTAATGGACAATTTGACGAAAAAGTATCAATGGTGAATGTTAAGTAGCTTATAATCTCTAATTATAAATTTAAAAATCAAAAACTTTACTAAACTCCCCTTTAGGGGATGGGGGTATCTCTCATGGACAAAGGACTTGTACAACAATTTATTGACTGGATTATTTTGAATGGCGGCTTGTATTTCATGCTGTTCGTGGTTTTTGCGGAAACAGGATTATTCATTGGATTCTTTTTGCCAGGCGACTCTTTGCTTTTTGCAGCAGGCATTTACTTGAATGAACTGGCCGCAGAATTTTTTAATGCGCCTATTGGCGTTGTGATTCTCTTGGTTATTATCGCTTCTGTTCTTGGAAATATTGTCGGCTATTGGTTTGGATATAAAACAGGCCCATTGCTGTTTGAACGCAAGGAAACATGGCTGTTTCGCCGTAAACACCTCATGCGCGCAAAAGACTTCTATGACCACTATGGAAAGGGTACCATCTTTGTGGCCAAATTCCTGCCCATCATTCGCACTTTCGCACCTATCGTTGCTGGTATCGTAAAAATGGACCGCGCTACTTTTCTTTTATATAACATACTAGGTAGTATTGCCTGGGTTGTTAGCATGATGCTTGGCGGCTATTACCTAGAAGAACTGGTAAAAGAAAAATTTAACTACAGTCTCAAAGACCATATCGAAGCAATTGCTATCGTTATTATTTTAATTACTACGCTTCCTGTTTTATACAAATTGTTCTTTTCTAAAAAGGCGCCCATACAGCCGCCCCAGGAATAAGTAAATGATTTCAACTTTGTTGGAATTACCCACTAAGTGTTCGGCAGGAGCATTTGGTGGGTAGTATCGTTTCGAATATTCTCCTTCGTTTATTTGGTAACGTCTGGTCGGTAGAAATGTAGGAGAATAAACCCTCTTACTATTCTACCAACCAATTATCCATATAGGATTATACCATTTAGTTCAACAAGATCTTCAGATTTTAATGGATCATTACTGTTGATAAAAGGGCAAACTTTGTATATATTCACCCTGAACAATAACAGACTAATGAATCCCAAAAACCACGGCGTGTTTTCCATTCCCGTCATTGTCGGCGCTTTAGGGTACTTCGTAGATATTTATGACCTGTTGCTTTTTGGAATTGTGCGCAAACCTAGCCTTGCCGCTTTAGGACTTACTCCTGAAGAAGTAACTACCGTAGGAGAGGATATTCTCTCCGTTCAGATGTTTGGCCTCCTGATCGGTGGCATTATCTGGGGTATTATGGGAGATAAGAAGGGGAGGCTTAGTGTGCTGTTCGGTTCTATCATTTTATACTCACTGGCCAATATCGCGAATGGCATGGTAGTAAATACCACTCAATATGCTATTGTGCGGTTTATTGCAGGCATCGGCTTGGCTGGAGAACTGGGAGCAGGTATTACATTGGTTGCAGAACTCCTTTCAAAAGAAAAAAGGGGGATAGGTACTTCGCTGGTAGCTGGCATCGGTTTGACAGGTGCCGTAGTTGCCTATTTTGTTTCCAAAACATTTGACTGGCGCGTTTGTTATTATATAGGTGGCGGACTTGGATTGCTCCTGCTTCTGCTCAGGGTATCTGTGTTTGAATCGAGTATGTTTCATGAGACGAAGAAGTTAAATGTTTCCCGCGGTAATTTTTTAATGTTCTTCAATAATGGTACGCGCTTTAGAAAATACATGAGGAGTATATTGATTGGTCTTCCTACATGGTACGTTATTGGTGTTCTGGTAACTTTTTCTGACCAGTTCGGAAGAGAATTTGGTATTGAAGAAGCCATTAGCCCTGGTAAGGCCATCATGTTTGCATATGTAGGCATCTCTGTTGGAGATATACTGGTTGGATTTGTGAGCAACTGGCTGAAGAGCCGTAAAAAAGCTTTGTATATATTTTATGCGCTCACGGCTTTGTTCGTGGCACTTTTCTTTGCACAAAGTGGAGGCAGCGCTGCCCAAATGTACACCATCTGTGCAGGCTTGGGCTTTGCTACTGGCTTCTGGGCCATATTTGTAACCATGGCTGCCGAGCAGTTTGGAACCAACTTGCGGGCTACCGCTGCTACAACTGTTCCCAATGTAGTACGTGGTTCACTGCCCATTATTATTATCTTCTTTAAATGGTTGAGATCCGACATGAGTTATGTTACCGCCGGATTGATTACCGGTATAGTAGTAATGATTATTGCAATACTTGCAGCCGTGAGATCCGATGAAACATTTGGAAAGGACCTAAATTATGTTGAGGAGTAGGTGCCAATCATTATAGATATATATTTGCGCCAAGCATATATAAAATCTTATATTGATGACCAGCCAAAAATGCAATCAAATCTTTCAGCAAAGTATTAATGATTACCATATTCCTGATAATGTAGATACCCCAATTCAAAACCCATATCCTGCTGATTCTCTGGAACATCTTTTATATTTAAAAAATTGGATCGATACAGTTCAGTGGCACTTGGAAGATATTATACGCGACCCGCAAATAGATGCTACCGAAGCACTAAAGATCAAAAGACGCATTGATCGCTCTAACCAGGAACGTACAGATGTAGTAGAATATATTGATAGCTGGTTCCTGCAAAAGTTCAGGGAGGTTGTTCCAGCACCTGGAGCTTCCATCAATACCGAAAGTCCCGCTTGGGCTATTGACAGGTTATCTATTCTGGCACTGAAGATTTATCATATGCAAATAGAAGCAAACAGGGAAGGGACAAGTGAAGAACACAGGAAAGCATGCCAGCAAAAGTTGGATGTATTGCTTGTCCAAAGAGAAGACCTGTCTATTGCCATAGACCAACTGCTTGAAGACATTGCACGTGGTATTAAATACATGAAAGTATACCGGCAAATGAAGATGTACAACGATGAATCATTGAACCCTGTGCTGTACCAGCAAAAAAGCAAATAGTCTTGAAGAGTCCAAAGCATCTACTGGTTTTTCGCTTTTCTGCGCTTGGAGATGTGGCAATGACAGTGCCTGTTATTAAAACTTTATTGCAACAGTATCCTGGTCTAAAAATTACGTTTGTTTCTAACACATTTGTAGCGCCCCTGTTTGCAGGTATTGAGCGGCTTCAGTTTCATGCGGCAGACTTAAAGGGAAAACACAAAGGTGTAAAAGGTTTGTTTCTTCTGTCTCGTGAATTAGCCAAACTATATGACTTCGACGCTATTGCAGATCTGCACAACGTTTTGCGTACAAAAATTCTACGTTTCTTCTTCTCCGTTTCCTTTAAGTCAATAGCCGTTGTTGATAAAGGTAGAAAGGAGAAGAAAGAACTAACAAGAAAGGAGTACAAAATATTAAAGCCCCTTAAGTCAACTTTTGAGCGTTATGCAGATGTATTTGCAGAATTGGGTTTACCAATTAGGTTAAATCAGGATATTTCAGCTTTTAGAACGCTGACAGATCATAAAAGCACAGGCGTTCGGCTGGTGGGTGTAGCTCCCTTCGCCCAACATGCGGAGAAAATGTATCCGCATGATAAGATGAAGGCAGTATTGCGGATGTTGCTGCAGCATGAGCATATAAAGATTTTGTTGTTTGGAGGCGGAAAAGCTGAAGTTGCTCTATTGCAGGAATGGGAAAAGGAATTATCAGGTGTTGAATCCGTTGCGGGAAAAATGAGCTTTGTTGATGAATTAAAACTGATAGCACAATTAGACGTCATGGTGAGCATGGACTCTGCAAATATGCATTTGGCTTCTTTACATGGAGTGCCGGTTGTCTCGATATGGGGAGCTACGCACCCTTATGCTGGTTTTTATGGTTGGGGACAAGCTCCGGATAATGCTGTTCAAATTGACCTTTACTGCCGTCCCTGTTCTGTATTTGGCAATAAGCCCTGCTTCAGAGGAGACTTAGCTTGTATGCATTCTATTTCGCCGGTGGTCGTGTATAAAAAGATAATGGAAAAGATTAATTGAAATATTGTCAAAATTCAAACTCCTTTACATTCGGGTCATGCAGTATGGTTTCCACCAGCTTTTTATGATGCTTTTCCTTGCCGTTGACAAACCATGACCCTATTATATTTTCACCTTGCTTTGTTTTTTTTATGCTTTTGTAGCGAAGATTGCAGTCTCTGAATAATTGTTCGTATTTGTGCATTAAGTCTGGCTGATATGCGCTAACGATTGTATAAGTTTTTGACTGGTTGATATCATCGATCCAATATTCAAGTTTCGTTAATAAAAACAAGGCAACTAAAACTATAACAGTAGATATTAAAACCAATATATATTGCCCGGCTGCAATGCCCATTCCCAATGCGGCCACCGCCCATATAGTCGCCGCGGTTGTAATGCCATTGATACGGTTTTCACTTTGAAAGATGACGCCTGCTCCTAAGAAGCCAATACCGGTAACAATATTGGAGGCAATCCTGTCCGGGCTGTTGTCCGTAATGTAAATCGAAAAAGTGGTAAATAAAAAAGAGCCGAGACCGATCAGGATCATGGTTCGGAAACCTGCCGATTTACTGCGGTATTCTCTTTCAGCTCCGATCGCGCCACTTACTATAATGACCATCAGCAACCGGAATAATAATATTTCTATGGAGGGCATTCTGTTTTTGTTTACAGGTTCACAAATTCGCAAATCCCCGGCAATATGAATAAGTGTTTTATCCCGTCATTTCGCTCAGCTCAAGCCAACGCATTTCTTTTTCATCTATGCTATTATTGATGATACCAATACGCTCTGTAAGCTTTTGTAGTTGGTCGTAAGGTAGGCTGGGGTCATTCAGCTTGGTATAAATTTCCTGTCGCTCTTTCTCAAGGGAAGCAATTTCCTTTTCCAGTATATCAAACTCCCTTTGCTCTTTATAAGAAAGTTTCTTTTTCTCTTTAGTTGGAGATGTAGCTTCTATAGGCTCAGGCCTCTTTTCTTCTTTAACTTCTTCTTCCTGGATTTTTTGCCACTCGCGGTATTGAGAGTAATTACCTGGAAAATCCCTGATCTCTCCATCACCTTCAAATACAAACAAATGATCAACCAGCCTGTCCATGAAATATCGGTCGTGGCTCACGATCAAAAGACAACCGGCAAATTCAGACAAAAAGTTTTCCAGCACAGCCAGGGTTGGTAGATCCAGGTCATTGGTAGGTTCATCCAGGATCAAAAAGTTAGGGTTGCGAAACAGGATCGTCAACAAATGCAGGCGCCTTTTTTCACCTCCGCTTAGTTTACTGATATAAGTATATTGTTGTTCCGGTGGAAAGAGGAATAAATTTAGGAACTGGGCTGCACTTAAAGATCCTCCATTGGCTAGAGGGAAGTTTTCAGCTATGTTTTTAACGTATTCAATAACCCTGACATCTTCTTTGATCTCCAAACCTTGCTGTGAATAATTACCAAAAATAACTGTATCACCAATGTTGATCTTCCCGCTATCCGGCTGCTCAAGTCCCTGGATCATATTGATGAAAGTTGATTTTCCCGCACCATTTTTTCCAACAATGCCAACCCTTTCTCCTTTCTTAAAAGTATAATCAAAACCTTTAAGGATCACTTTTTCTCCAAAGCTTTTATATACTTTTTTCAACTCAGCAACTTTCCCCCCCAACCGGTTCATCTTGGACTGTAATTGCATTTGCTCATCCTGGAGCTGCTGTTTTGCTTTCTTTTCTACTTCATAAAAAGCATCTATACGGCTTTTGCTTTTGGTAGTACGGGCTTTAGGCTGCTTCCGCATCCACTCCAGTTCTTTGCGGTACAGGTTGCGGGCTTTATCAATAGAGGCAGCTTCGCTTTCTTCCCGGGCTGCTTTTTTCTCAAGAAAATTGGGATAGTCGCCTTTATACACGAATATTTCACCGCGGTCCAGTTCCCAGATCTCTTCACAAACAGCATCCAGGAAATAGCGGTCGTGGGTAACCAGGAGGAGGGTGACATTTTCTTTGTTCAAATAATGTTCAAGCCATTCTACCATCTGTACATCAAGATGGTTGGTTGGTTCGTCCATGATCAGTAGTACGTGCTTATGTTCGAATCCTATATCGATAAGGGTCTTGGCAAGGGCCACCCTCTTGCGCTGTCCTCCGCTTAAGGTAGAGACATTTTGCTGTAAGTGGTGAATGTTGAGCTTGCCAAATATCTGCTTTACCTTGGCTTCGAAGTCCCAGGCGCCCATTTCATCCATTTGTACCAGGCACGCAGCGATCTGCTGTTCATCTTCTGCATCTACTGCAGCCTCGTACTGCTTGATCGTATTAATAACGGGATGACTATGATGAAAGATATTGTCCAGGACCGTCTTGTTCTCTTCCAGCTTTGGCTCTTGTTCAAAAAAGGCGACTTCTGCATTTTTATTGGTCCATACCTTACCCTCATCTACATATTCTTTACCGGCAATGATCTTCAACAGGGTAGATTTTCCTGCACCGTTTCTTGCTACAAGAGCTATTTTATCACCTTCCGATATATGAAAAGATATGTTTTCAAAGAGAGGTTTGATACCAAAAGATTTCGAAATATTTTCTGCCGACACATAATGCATGCGGCAAAAGTAGCATATGGGCGGTGATTTTTAGTAGGGGATTATATAAATAAGAAAGCCCCCTTTCGGGAGCTTACCTTATTTAAGGGCGGCCACTTGGGCGGTCTAAGCCACGTAGCCAATCTATAACTTCGTCCCTGGTTTTTCCCAGTTTCGTTTGCAAACGGCCAAATAATTCTTCATCTTTTCCTTCTTCATATCTCAAATCATCATCGGTCAGATCACCATGAGCTTGTTTCACTTTTCCCTTCAATTCATGCCATCTGCCTTTTAATTCTAATCTATCCATAATAAAAGGTTTTATACTCTTCAGCTAAAAACTTCATGCCAGACTTTGGGTTTCTCCGGCTTAATTAGCTCATGAGTTTGCAGAATGGAAGATATAAGGATAAGGTGAGGCTATGATCTTAATCTAATTTGGCAACATTAGGTGAATGCAATGAGGGTAGATATCTGCCCTGATTTCTTTTACTCTTCCCCTGTATTCACCATCAACCTGGAAGTAGCGTTTTCTTAAAGTTTTCAGTATCAGCTTTTTAGTTTGTATGATCTCTATCTTTTCTACATTAAAGGTCTTATGTGCCATTAGCATTTTCATAATCGACCAAAGGTGTATTTTTCTTACAATCACTACTTCAAAAGCTCCATCATCCAGTTTGCCAGTTGGATTGATGGTGGCGCCTGTGCCATATTTGCTGGCATTCGCCAAAACGATCATATACGCTTTTCTTTTGATTGTCCCTTTATCTGTAGTAATAGTTGCATAGATCTTTTGTTTTTGCCATAAAACTCGGAAAACAGACCGGGCATAACCCCACATGCCTCTTTGATTGTAACCATGAAAATATTTTACAAGCATAGCATTTAATCCCATATCGCTGAGGTGAAGGCAAATCTCTTTCTTATTTATATTAATGGCGTCAATGTATTGTGGTTGGCCATTTACAATAATATTAAGAGCTTCTTTTATATTAAGCGGAATGCTTAGTTCTTTAGCCATACCATTGGCCGATCCTGCGGGAATAATGCCTAAAATGCGCTTTGTACCTTTTAATATTTCAGCCAGCATTTTCACAGTACCATCTCCTCCTACAGCAACCACCTTATCAGGATTCACGGATTCTATATGATGCCGGACAGATACGTCATCAGATTTCCCATTAAGCAAGTAGAACTCTATAGTATGCGGTGTATCTTTAAAATAAGTTCTTATTTCAGCTTCACGGTTGTGTTTTTCTTTACCTCCTGAAACCGGGTTGATGACAAATAATAGTTTCTGCCTCTCATCTTGCATGTTTATTGCATTTGATGTAGAAGGCGTGATAGATTGTAGATCAGCAGAACTTATTTCTTCAATCATGAATGGTGTGCGTTAAAGTTGATTATTGGATTTATGTTATACAATTTACAATAAGTAATTGATCGTAAACATTTATCGTGCCTGTGTTTGAATTTTTAGTTATGCAAACAAGAGAACAAGAAACTAATAACAATAAAAGCTGGTCAGCCCGGCTATTAAATGTATTTGGAATTTCCAGGGAACCAATAGTAAAAGTGTACCACGGCTATGGGCATCCTGAGCAAATGGTGATCTATGGTCATGTACTACGCATGGGCCCTTTACCTAATAAACGCTATACGCGAAGCATATTTCGCAACACTATTGCTTTATTTAAACTGTTTTTTGTAAAGCCTTGGGGTGGTGTTACTGTGCATATGACATGGGAAGGTGTAGAACATAAAGTTAAAACTGATACTGATGGGTTTTTTAGGTTTTGTTGGCAGGATAAACCGCCTTTGCTCCAGGGTTGGCATGAGGTCACTGTTGTATTGAAAGATGATAATGGCAGCATAAAGGCGAAGGGCTCAGGAGCTATTTATATTCCTCATGAAACACAATATGGCTTTATTTCTGATATTGATGATACCTTTTTGATCTCACATTCAGCTAACCTTCGTAAGCGGTTGTATGTTTTATTTACACATAATGCCCGTAGTAGAAAGCCATTTGACGGTGTTGTCAAGCATTATCAACTACTTTCCAAAGGAAATACAACCCCGGATGCTCCTAATCCTTTCTTTTATGTTTCTAGCAGTGAATGGAATCTGTACGATTATATACTGGAATTTACTACAGTTCACGGCATCCCAAGGGGCGTTTTCTTGCTGAATGTGATCAAGCCTTTCAGCCAGTTGTTTAAAACTGGGCAAAATAACCATCATACCAAGTTCATGCGTATTGTGCGGATTTTGGAGGCTTATCCGAGTCAGCGTTTTATACTATTAGGTGATAGTTCCCAAATGGACCCTTATATATATGCTTCTATTGTGGAACATTTTCCAAAGCGGATCCATGCTGTATATATAAGAGATGTACATAAGGAAAACAGGCAGAAAGTAGTTGATGTTTTGTATAAAATTGAATCTTCAGGGGTGCCGTGCTGTTTTTTTGAGCATAGTTCAGAAGCAATTATGCATTCCAGGAAGATAGGATTGATTAGAGAGGTAGAAATTGTAGGAGGATAGGAAACTTGTAAGTTCATTCTGGTTGGCATAATGTTTATAAAGACTACTCATTATTTTATCATTTATTATTATTCATCATGGAGAAAAACCTTCAGGACCAGGAAGCACTGAACAAGTTCAAGAAACTTGTAAAAGACATCAATGTTTGTATGTTCATTACGCACAACAGCACTGGAGACCATACACGGCCAATGGCAACAATAGAAGTAGAGGAAAGCGGCGCCTTATGGTTTTATAGTGATGTACGTTCTATTAAAATAGAGGAAGTAAGCGCAGACTCTTCGGTTCACTTGGTCTATGCACATCCCGGTAAAGAAAGTTATTTGGATGTTTGGGGAAATGCCCAGGTAATTACAGACCGGCAGCTCATAAAAGATAAATGGTCGCCAATTGTAAAGGCTTGGTTCCCTGAGGGTGTTGATGATCCTAACTTATGTCTTTTAAAAGTTAATCCGCAAAATTGCTATTACTGGGATTCAGAAACCGGCAAGATGGTCCAATTCTTTAAAATGGCAGCATCGGTTGTCGCGGGTCAAAGGCTGGCGGATGGAGCTGAAGGGAAGTTAAACTTGTAGATCTTATTTAGAGTTGGATTACTAAATAGAAGATGTAGAGTATAAAATTTAAATATTAGGGAATCCAAAAAGAAGTAGATTGAATTTGGATACAGAATTCCGAGTTCTTGCTTTGGGTTATATTTCTTGTGACTTAAATTTTGAAGCAGCTTTATGGAAGGGAAGAAGGATGAAAAGAATTATACGGGTATAATACCGGAAAATGAAGAAGGTAAGATCATAGATACGACATCTTCTATAGATTTTGATACCGATGAGGAAGCAAAAACGTTTTTTACTGTTGTAAAAAGCCGTTTATTAGATGTGAACAGGTGGCATGATACAGCAGGCGCTTTGTCAGCCTCCTTTCAATTAGTAGATGAAAGTTGTAAAGAAGTGGATCGTCCTGTTCAAAAAGGTGATTACTTCAAAATTGATATTCCGGGTCCTGGAACTGCATCGGGGGAGGGTTACGACTGGGTGAAAGTAGAAGACCTGCAAATAGTTTCTGAAGGAGATGTTGAGAGTGTAGGACTGAGGGTAAGGCCTGTTCCTAGTCCTGTCAACGAAAAGAAGGACATTGCTCATTTTTACTCTGAAGATTCAACTAGTAGTTTCACTGTGACTCGTGAAAAGAATAAAATAACAGCGGGTATTTATGATCGAAATACCAAACCCAATAAAGACGCCGAGACAGTAGTTGATAAGGTTCGTGATACAGTTGCCGGAACCGGTGCCGTCACTATCTTCTCAAAACTGCAATGGAAAAGCCTCGCTAATGGTTTGTTAAGCCGTAAAGAATAAAGAGATAAAATACACCTACATCTTTTTGTAATTACAGTAATTCCAGGTCTGCTTTGGGCACATAGATGGCTTTGAGGCTGCCTTCTGCTAGTTCTCTGCTGAGTTTACGGGCATCTCTTTGATCATCTTTTCGTTTGCGCTCCTTATCACTGGTGGGTACATCTGCGGGGTTAACCACGATGCACTCGATGCCTTGTTCAGCCAAAGCACGCTGGATGGTAAAGCCGCAGAAGCCGGCTTCATAGACCACCTTGATGGTGGCACCAGGATAGCGTCTTTGCATGTGTTGGGCCAATAGGGCTGCATCCGGATCCTGGCTGAAGCCTTTAAGTTCGGTGTTGCCCAGTCGGGGGTGAATTTTCCAGTTGGTTTTATGCGCATCCAGGCCCACATAGAGGGTTTGTCCTTCAAAACTAAGTTGCTTATCTTTAGTCATGGTTCTTGGGTTGAAGTGTGATGAAATTGTTTGTCCCTTTAAGTTACACCAATTCAAGAACCATTCTTTCCTGCTTCCTTCCCCTTATAAACAACCCTTTAATATATAAGACCTTTGCTCCTGGAGTTTACCTTGGGAGATTCATCCTTCGCTCTTAAGGCATAGATGGAGCATAGATACTTCATGTATACAGTATAGCTAGAGTATAGCTAGAGTATGGATACAGTATAGATAGTGTATGGGGAGAGTATGCAATCAGCATATCCAAGATCCCTGTAAATCAGTTTGGTGACAACCGATCCTTCGCTCCTAAAGCATAGATACTGCCTGGATGGAGTATGGATACTTCCAGGCTACAGTATAGTAAGGTTATAAGGGGTGTATCCTTACTTTCCATCTGCTCTGTCTCCATCTCTGGCACATACACATTTTCTCTGTTTTAATCTCTGTCTCTCTTTTAGTCTTTCTCTCCTTATCTCTGTCTCCA
>Ga0181465_100109_pt1 | contig 23500 bp, 13 predicted proteins | sample InSIn3gowninarea_FD_119076 | JGI IMG/M metagenome (GOLD analysis project Ga0181465, IMG submission 119076) | Clean room microbial communities from NASA Spacecraft Assembly Facility at Jet Propulsion Laboratory, Pasadena, California, USA -... ... | reverse complement strand
AAAGGCTTCAAATTTTATCAAATGGGTGTTTGATTAACCTTTCGAAATGGATTTATAAAGGAATAACTATACAAAACAAGTATACGGTTTTTTCTTTCCAAAAATAAAGACGATGTGTGTAAATTGAAGAAAGTTATCTATGGATTAAAACAAGCTCCAAGAGCTTGGTATGCCAAGCTGGACCACTATCTTCATCAAAAATGTTTCAAAAGAGCGGTTGTTGACAATATTATATACATCAAGATAGAAAAGGACAACTTATTAATTACACTTGTATATGTGGACGAACTCATTTTCGGAAGCAATAATGATGATATAAGCTGTGGATTTGCTCAAGAAATGTTAAAGGAATTTGAAATGTCAATGGTTGGATAATTATCCTTCTTCCTTGAACTACAAGTTTCTCAAATGAATGAAGAAATATTCATTTCCCAATTCAAATACCTCAAGGATATGCTTAAGTGGTTTGGAATGGAAGAATGTGCACTAGTTAGTACCCCTATGATTACTAGATGCAAGTTAAGTCAGGATGATGAATCTCTTGAAGTCGCCTCAACTCTTTACAAGTTTATGATTAGGAGTATACTATACTTGATAACTTCAAGACCATATATTATGCAAGTAGTAGGAATGGTTGTAAGATTTTATTCATCACCAAAGAAATGTCATATGCAAGTAGTAAAGAGGATATTTTGATATTTAAAGGTCACACTCGATTTTGGGCTTTGTAATCCTAAAAGTACAAATTTCACATTAATGACCTACACAGATGTTGATTGGGTGGGTAGCATTGATGACAAAAAAAACACTAGTGGGAGTCAGGAAAAATTTTAAGCATGGAAATTTATCTTAAGTTTTAGAAACCTTGGTGAATCTTACTAGTCCCTAATATGTAAATTATAATTTTTTTGGTGATATTTTTGTAGAAATACTTAGACTTTCAATGATTTTATATTGGTCGATATAATATTTTGGCGATTTTTAAGGCAAAATAATCGTGTACTATAAAATTTGGGCAAATCATTTTAGAAAAAAAATGGAAATTGGCAAATATTTTTTTTGGAAAAAGCATGTAAAATTAGGCCACCTGCAAATATTAGCCCCTAAAATTTTTCATGGTGGGAGTGCATTTTTCTCATGAGAATTCCTTGTGTCTTGGTTAAGTAGAAAGCAAACATCAATTTCTATTTTTGCAAATGAAGCCAAATACATAGTATCAATCGAGAGTTGTACCCAAGTTCTCTGGATGAAATAAACTTTGCTTGACATCAAAGTATAATATAATTAGCCAATTGCCATTTTCTGTCACAACACTAGTGCAATCAATATCTCAATAAATCATGTCATGCACTAAAAAACAAAGAACATTCCAATAAATCCTCATTTCCTCAAAGAACAAGTCGTTGAGAAAAATGTCAAGATGGATTACATTGGCACTGAAAAATAGATTGCTAACATCTTAACCAAATCACTACCCAGAGAAATCTTTGAATATCTCAGGAAGAAGTTGGGAGTGATCTCTCCTTTATCTAAGTAAAGGAAGCACAAAATTAAAGGGAGCACTGTTTGCTATTGATGTCAAAGGGGGAGAGAATGTAGTAAGGGGGAGCAGTTGACAAGAAGTATGGAGAGAATATAGACAAGGGGTGCATCTATTATAAGGAGCATATATCAAATTATTTTCATCAATAACAAAGGGGGGTATTGTTGAGAATTTTTGGTATTGATGTCAAAGTTTTTCCAAATGAAAGAGAAACTTACATAGTCAAATAGCATATTACGAGACATTTCCAATGATAGATGGCATGCCTTTTAGATACCCTATATTTGAATGCATTTTTACTCTAATTAACTAGCTCAAATGGGAGCATAAATATATGGTTGGAAATATTATTCCAATATCTTTCCAACAGTATATGGCACTCCCTCCAAATCATCATGGATGAGGAGAATTTTTTTGAATATTTATTATACATTATTCTAGTTGCACAAGTCAGTTGAGCAAGTCAACAAGTTGACCTAGTCTAGAACCCAAATGCATTATAAACAACTGTGAGAAGGAGCATTTCTATCCACTCGCTCAAGAAAATAAATTTTGTTCTAACAAAAGGAAGGAGCAGGTAATAGATTCATACCTCATGAACCAAAGGTAAAAGAAGTGAGGTTGAGTTCTAACCAAGTTGGATGATTTTTTGGGGATATATTTGTTTCCTTAGGCTATAAAGGGTTTCTGGCACCCTTTTTGGGAAGGTTTTTGGTTCTCAATTGAATGAGGCTGAATTTTTTTGTGGATGAGAACAATTATAGATTAATCTAGAGTAAGAGTTTCATCCATGTTGGATACCATGTTTCAACACTATTGGAAGAGTTTCATCTCTAGTGGAGGGAAGAGTTTCATCTCTAGTGGAGGCTAAGTTTCAACCTTGTTGGAGCCCAATTTTCATCCATGTTGGTGGCTAGGTTTTAGCCTTGTTGGAATCTTTTTTTTAGACCTATTGAAGGCTAATTTATAGAAACCTTCGAGGTCGAGTTTTAGTCTTGGTTAGAGGATGAGTTATAGACCTATTGGAGGTTGAGTCCTAGTTGGAGGCCAAATTCTAGACTAAGTTGTGTACAGGTCTCTAGGAGGGCATAATTTCCAATCCTATATGTCTTCTCCTAAACAACTATAATTTGGTGCTTACTAATGATTGGTGTCGTCGTCCTCTTAACAGGTTAGAACCTACAATTTTTGTAAGTTTGTTCTTATAGAGGATTGGTGTCCTCACAAGTGGTGGTAATAAATTGAAGATTTTTTTAAAAAGAATTCAAGTGTTTCTTCTTCAAGTTTGGATTTTCACTTTAATCTCTTTGTTCATGCATAATGTTGATAATTGACTATATGATGATATTTTAGTTTAAGATTAATTTTTAAAAGTAACGAATTATTGATTCACACCACAACCACCCCCCTAGAATTTCCAATAAAGAGAATGTCATGTTAGCCCCTGTTACTCATGGAAAATGGGATATCCATGTGGGGAATATGAAAAAGAATCTAGAAGGGTCAATTTGTAACTCATGTTGAGGGTTGAATAGGTCAAATATAACCCCTAGTTGGCTATTGGGTTGTGTTATAATTGCCACTAGGAGGAAAAGGGGTTTCATTCTATTTGTTTCTTACATAGTATAGCAGAGTAGCCAAGTGTTGGGTCCCTATAATACTAGTGATTCCCCCATTACTATTGTATTTGTACCCCTTATTAATATTGTTGTGCCCCTATTTTCCCCATATTGTTATTACTGTGCCCCATAGAATCCATCTATTGTTATTTTTGTGCCTTTATATTATTATTGTTAGGTTGGCTTGGTTATATTGTGACCCCATAGACTCCTATATATAGAAAGGAGGTTTTGTCATCTGAAACATCGAATAATTGTTCATTTGTGTAATGTAAAGGAGGTTCCCCCTCGAAGAGGCTAAATTATAAGGCGTTGATCTATCTTTTCTATCTTTTTGTGAGCTGGTTTCATAACATTTGGTATTAGAGCTTTAGATTCTACGGTTTCACTGCTCCAAATAGGTCATCGTGGCATTTTCGCTATAACTTTTTTCCTATGAAGTAACAAAAGAAAAAAACAAAACCAATTTCAGACAAAACTATGTTGAACCTCGGGTCTAAATTTCAAAGTTTTTCACACTATATTTGCGGAGATATGATCTAAGGAAGTTGGTCTTTTTGCAAACTCCTGAATTACATTCCAAATAGGTGACCTTGGGAAAATCATCATAACTTTTGTTTTGAGCATCAGATTGAAATTTCGTAAGAAGTTACAGAAAGAGAACAGACTGTAGTTTCTTTTATATATTTTTTAGACCGAAGGTCAAAACAGTGACGCATGGCACTACATACAAGTTTTCTCTTCTGAAAAGGTATATAATCAGGTCATCATGGGAGATTGTGCATAACTATTTCTTGGAGAATCCAAATTTGATCAGACTAGTGGCATTTGAAATAGGACACAGAGGGCTACTGTAGGTCAAAATTTCATAACTGGAAGATCCGAAATTACAAAGATACATCAGTTTCAATTTCGAGTGCCTACAAAGTGAAAAAAGTGTGTATTTTTTAAAAATATTTGCATAAGCTTGGTTTGAAAAATTAGTTTGAAGGAATTCAAAGGGAATAGTGAAGCATTATTATCGATAATTGATGCCCAAAGAAAGAAAATGGAAACACCTAGTAAACAACCTGAAATCTCTAGCATGACTCATGAAGAAGAGGAAGAAATGCTACATGATATATCAAAATTACGAGACCAAGTGCAACAAATGTCACTCTCACAAAAGCTAGCAGAAGCTAAGATAAATGGTGTGGAATCTAAGATGAATGGCATGGAAACTAAGATGAATGGCGTGGAAGCTAAGATGAATGGTGTGGAAACTAAGATGGATAGCATGGAAGCAAGATGGACGGCATGGAAACTAAGATGGGCGGCATGGAAGTTAATATGGACGGCATGGAAGCTAAGATGGATGATATGAAAACATTGTTACTAGAAAGGCTTCCTAATGGAAAAAAGGTAGGAGAGGAAACTCATAAGGAGAACAAAAGGAATGTTAATCATGATTTGAAGAATGACAACATGGAAGATTTGAAGAAAGACATTGAAGGATTGATGGAAGGTTTGACAAAGTTGCTACAAGAAAGGCTTCTTAATGGCGAAAATGTTGTAGAGGAAACTCATGATGAGAACAAAAGAAATGTTAATCATGATTTCATAGACTCTAACATTGGAACAAAGAACCACCATGTTCCAAAGATTGATATGAGTAAGTTTGATGGCAAGGATCCCATAACATGGATACTACAGATGGAGCAATTTTTTGATCTTAATAATGTGCAAAACACACAAAAGGTACGCATTGTAACTTTATATTTGGAACCAAACCATTTTGTATGGTATCAGTGGCTTTGATCTCGTAAACAAATTGTGACTTGGGCAATTTTTACGGAAGAAATGATAGCACATTATGAGGATACAAAAAACAACACTTTTTTAAGCCAATTGATAAACCTCAAACAAAAGGGTTCAATGAGGGAGCACATTGAGGAATTCCAAAAATTGAATATAAGGGTAAAAAATATTCCAGAGGAGCATAGGATTGATATGTTGATAGGGACTTTAAAGGATAAAATCCAACATGAGGTTCGCCTTTGGGAACCTGACTCGTTTGAGAAGGCATTCAGGTTGGCAAGAAAAATGGAAAGCAAAATTATGGCAACAAGGAAGCCTACCACTCACAACTATAAGGATGAAAGTGTTGTTTCCCCCAGCCATCCACAACCTACAAGGTTGACACCCCAACAATTGGAAGAAAAAAAATCAAAAGGGCTTTGTTATAGCTATGATAGAAAATACACTAAAGGTCATAAGTGTGCTGAGAAAAAATTATTTTACGTAGCTTGTGAAGATGAGGAAGAAAAGGAACAAGAAACACCAAAAGAAGAGGATACACACCAGGTACAAATCCTAGAGAAAGAATAAATGAATCCAACCATATCTTTTAAAGCATTGGCTCGAATTACCACTCCTCAAACTATCAAGATAGAAGGACATATCAAGAAGAAAAAGGTAATAGTGTTGATTGATTTGGGAAGTACCCATAATTTTATTCATTGTAAGATAGCCAAGGAATTGAATTGCTTTTTATATCCAGCGCCAGAGTGTCAAGTGATGGTTGCAAGTGGAGGAACCATAAATTTCTCTGGAAATTGACATAATATCAAGCTGTCCATGGGAGAATATGTATTGAATAGCCCAATGCTTTCCATTCCAATGGGAGGTGCTGATGTTGTACTAGCAGTCCAATGGCTACAATCCTTGGGTATAATAGCTTTTAATTTTCAAAAACTTTTCATGAAATTTTCTGCGGATGGAAAGGAAGTTGAATTAAGGGGTATTGCAGGGAAACCGGGAAAGATAATCAGCTCTAATGGTATGAAAAAGCTTCTAAAAAAGGAACAATGAGGTGTAATTGCACAATTATGTTCGCTAGATGTTTCCACATCGAAATCACCTATTTCTCCAGATCTCCAAAACGTCTTTGACAATCATTCCAAGGTATTTGAAACTCCCAAAGGTCTCCCACCTATTTGTGATCAAGATCATGCTATTCATTTGATTCCAGGAAGTGTTCCTCCAGACATCAGGCCGTATAGATATCCTTATGCCCAAAAGAGTGAAATTGAACGTATGGTTGTAGAAATGCTAGAGGTGGGTATAATTCAACCTAGTCAAAGTTCTTTCTCTGCTCCAGTAGTATTGGTGCACAAGAGGGATGGATCATGGCACATGTGTTTGGATTATAGGGAGCTCAACAAGCTCACTATTAAAGCTAAATTTCCTATTCCTGTCATTGATGAATTATTGGATGAATTGCATGGATCAATTTACTTCACCAAGTTGGATCTTTGTTAATGATATAATCAAATCAGAGTGAAGATTGAAGACATTCTGAAAAAAAAACATTTAAAACTCACGAGGGTCACTATGAATTTTTGGTCATGCCTTTTGGCCTTACCAATGCACCTTCTACATTTCAAGGTTTGATGAATTCCATTTTCAAACCCTTCCTTAGAAAATTTGTGTTAGTATTTTTTGATGATATACTAATATATAGCAAGTCTTGGAAGGATCATGTTGAACATGTTGACAGGGTGCTACAACTATTGGAGGAGAAACAATTATATGCAAAAAGCTCCAAATGTTTCTTTGGAGTACAAGAGGTGGAATATCTAGGTCATATTGTATCTCATGAAGGTGTTAAGGTAGACCCTAGAAAAATTAAATCCATTAAGGAATGGAATATCCCCACATCCATAAAGCATCTGCGAGGATTTCTCAAGTTGACAGGGTATTATCACAAATTTGTGAAGAATTATGGCAGAATAGAAGCACCTCTAACAACACTATTGAAGAAAGATGCATTTTTATGGACTCCAGAAGCAACAAATGCCTTCGAACATCTTAAAGAGCCAATGTGCCAAGCGCCAGTCTTAGCTACACCGGACTTCACAAAAACATTTATTGTGGAATGTGACACTTCAAGAAATGGAATTGGTGTTGTTTTAATGGAAGGTGAAAGACCCATTGCTTTCAGAAGTCGTCCAATCAAGGGAAAGTATTTACACAAAGCTATTTATGAGAAGGAAATGTTGAAAATACTACATGCACTTAAGAAATGGCAACCCTACCTAATGGGAAGACACTTCAAGGTAAAAACGGATCATGATAGCCTTAAATACTTTTTAGAACAAAGATTATCCTCTGAAGAGCAACAAAAATGGCTCACAAAGATGTTGGGTTATGACTTTGAAATCATCTACAAAAAAGGGAAGCAAAATGTTGTGGCAGATGCACTCTCAAGAAAGGATGAGGATGTGGAAGCATTGTTGTGCGCCATTTCTATTATCCAACCAGATTGGATAAATGAAGCAAGGGAGGAATGGAATAATGACGAAGAAGTGTGGCCACTTATTCGAAAGTTACAACAAGATTCCAATACATCTAATACATTTAGCTAGAAAAATAATTTGTTATCGTACAAAGATCGATTATACCTTTGTAATAATTCCCAACTCAAACAAAAGATTCTTATGGAATTACACACTTCTCCATTAGGATGTTACCCTGAGGATTTGAAAATTACCATAGGTTGTGTTTCTAGTCTTGGTACTATACCCATCACCTAGGATTGTAAGAAGCAATAAGCTCTTTCTCTCTTTAGAAAAATAAAACTATCAAGCAATAGCTAATGCAAGTCAAGAAACCTTGTGGGTTCAATAAATCCTTTTAGAAGTTTGGATTCTAGTGGTAGCATCCAAATACATTTTGATGTGACAATCAAAGTGTAATGGCAAGCTCACTAGAGATCCAGTTCAAAATCAATGCAACAAACACGTTGAGCGAAACATGCACTCCATCAAAAATATTATTCAAGGTTTGCTTCTTAAGGTGCTATTATTCCTTAAAGATGCACACATTTTCACAAACTCTCTAATAGAAGTAAAGTTTTCCAAACTTTAATCTATGTTAGAAGTTGTGAAGCTTTCATTAAGGGGGATAAGCTCTAATAACTTTTCCTTTTCCTATCATGTCACCTCTGTAAATCCTTCAATCTTATCTTAAGTTCTTCTTAAATGGGGATGTTAGGATTTTTCGACACTTAGGAGTTAGTTAAGATCAACTTGTTCTAATGTATACTTAGATTAATCATGTTTTCTTATTGTTTTTTCTTAGAGTACATTAGTATGAATTTGTAGTTATTTAATTTGAAAACAACAATATGTTTTATACATAAAATGATCCATTGACCTTCATCTTCTACTTGATACTAATGTCTATATAGATCAATGGCTTATCACCAAATTTCTCCATGATATCTATTTAAAGAGCATGAAGGGTCATTTGTTGCTAATTGATTGTGAGAAACTCATATGGAAAATATTTCCCTTTTTAATTGATAGATTACCTCAAGTGGTTGTGTTGGCTAGGGTTGTGCATTGTTTCCCTCTTTGAGGGTTGAGTAGTTTCTTAAGGTGTTCAACCTATAGGAAAATAACCTATTTATAAAAAACATACGACTTGCCTTATGGCATGGTTTCCTTCCAAACTAATACTAATAAGTTGACCCAAGGGAGATGATTGAATAGAAAATTATTGTAATACTATGATATTTGATTTGTAAATTTTCATGGACATTCCATTGGATAGTTCATCGAAACAAATGTATTAAAATAAACCAAAATATATACTATGAATGATTAATTCCTTTAGATTCTAGATATATCATTACTAATTTTGTTGTTTATGCATGCAATGGATAAAATGTGGAAAATAGAGAACAAAAACATACAAATACACACCAATCACAATTAACACAAAGATATGCTTTAGGAAACCATTTTGAGAGAAAACACTTTTGGGAAAAAACCAAACTGGAACATGAGGTTGCTTTGCTCTCTTTTGTTTGGAATGGAAATAATGCAAATACAAAGGAGAAGGAACTCTCTATGGAGTTAATTAAGACTTGTGGCTTGTGGGATGACATAGAATACAAATTCCCTCTTTTTTCTCTCTCTTCATCCACTCTTGGATACTCTGCTATAGTATGTAACAAACAAATATAATGAAACCCCTTTTCCTCCTAGTGGCAATTATAACACAACCCAATAGCCAACTAGGGGTTAGATTTGACCTATTCAACCCTCAACATGAGTTACAAATTGACCCTTCTATATTATTTTTCATATTCACCACGTGGATATCCCATTTTCCATGAGTAACAGGGGCTAACATGGCATTCTCTTTATTGGAAATACTGGGGGGGGAGGGTGAATCAATAATTCATTACTTTTAACAATTAATCTTAAACCTAAATATCATCACATAATCAATCATCAACATTATGCATGAACAAAGAGATTAAAGTGAAAATCCAAACTTGAAGAAGAAACACTTGAATGCTTTTTAAAAAATATTCAATTTATTACCACCACTTGTGAGGACACCAACCCTCTGTAAGAACCAACTTACAAATATTGTAGGTTCTAACCTGTTAAGAGGATGACAACACCAATCATGAGTAAGCACCAAATTATAGTTGTTCAAGGGAAAATATATAGGATTGGAATCTGTTCAAAGAAATTATGCCCCCCTAGAAACTTGTACACAACTTAGTCTAGAATTTGGCCTCCAACCAAGATTCAACCTCCAATAGGTCTATAAATCATCCTCTAACCAAGACTACAACTCAAACGCTAATATTTCTATAAATTGTCCTTCAATAGGGCTAAAAAAAGATTCCAACAAGGCTAAAACCTAGCCACCAACATGGATGAAAATCGGCCTCCAGCAGGGCTGCAAATTAGCCTCCACTAGAGATGAAACTCTTCCAACAGTGTTGAAACATGGTATCCAATAGGGATGAAACTCTTCCTCTAGATTAAGCTATAATTTTTCCTCATCTGAAAAAAAATTTAGCCTCATTCAAGTGAGAACCAAAAACCTTCCCAAAAATGGTGCCAAAAACCCTTTATAGCATAGGGAAACAAATATATCCCCAAAAAATCATCCAACTTGGCTAGAACTCAGCTTCACTTCTTTTCCCTTTGGTTCATGAGGTTTGAATATATAACCCGCTTCTTCCTTTCCTTAGAAAAAAATTTATTTGCTTGAGCGAGTGGATAGAAATGCTCCTTCTCACAGTTATTTATAATGCATTTTGGCTCTAGACTAGGTCAACTTGTCGATTGGCTCAACTGACTTGTGCAACTAAAATAATGTATAATGAATATTCAAAAGAATTCTCCTCAACCATGATGAGTTGGAGGGAGTGCCATATATAGTTGGAAAGGTATTGGAATAATATTTCCAAACATATATATTATGCTCCCATTTGAGCTAGTTAATTAGAGTAAAAATGCATTCAAATATATGGTATCTAAAAGGCATGCCATATATCATTGGAAAGGTCTCGCAATATGCTATTTGACTATGTAAGTTTCTCTTTCATTTGGAAAACCTTTGACATCAATACCAAAAATTTTCAACAATACCCCACTTTGTTATTGATGAAAATAATTTGATATATGCTCCTTATAATAGATGCCCCCCTTGTCTATATTCTCTCCATACTTCTTGTCAACTGCTCCCCCTTACTACATTCTCTCCCCCTTTGACATAAATAGCAAAGGGTGCTCCCTTTAAGTTTGTGCTTCCTTTACTTAGATAAAGGAGAGATCACTCCCAACTTCGTCCTGAGATATTCAAAGGTTACTCTGGGTAGTGATTTGGTTAAGATGTTAGCAATCTATTTTATAGTGCCAATGTAATCCATCTTGACATTTTGCTCGACGATTTGTTCTTTGAGGAAATGAGGCTTTATTGGAATGTTATTTTTTTTAAAGTGCATGACATGATTTATTGAGATATTGATTGCACTAGTGTTGTGACAGAAAATGGCAATTGGCTAATCATATTATACTTTGATGTCAAGCAAAGTTTATTTCATCCAAAGAACTTGGGTACAACTCTCTATTGCTACTATATATTTGGCTTCATCTCTAGAAATAGAAAATGATGATTTCTTTCTACTTGACCAAGACATAAGGAAATATCATGAGAAAAATGCACTCCCACCATGGAAAATTTTAGGGGCTAATATTCATAGGTGGGCTAATTTTACATGCTTTTTCCAAAAAAAGATTCATCAATATCCATTTTTTTCTAAAATGATTTACCCAAATTTTATAGTACACGATTATTTACCTTAAAAATTGCCAAAATATTATATTGACTAATATAAAATCATTGTAAATCTAAGTATTTCTACAAAAATATCACCAAAAAAATTATAATTTACATATTAGGGACTAGTAAGATTCGCCAAGGTTTCAAAACTCAAGATAAACTTCCGTGCTTAAAATTTTCCTTGACTCCCATTGGCATTTTTCTGTCATCAATGCTACCTACCCAATCAAGATCTGTGTAGGTCGTTAATGTGAAATTTGTACTTTTAGGATAACAAAGCCCAAAATCGAGTGTGACCTTTAAATATCAAAATGTCCTCTTTACTACTTGCATATGAGATTTCTTTGGTTATGATTAAAATCTTACAACCATTCCTACTACTTGCATACTATATGGTCTTGAAGTTATCAATTATAGTATACTCCCAATCATAAACTTGTAAAGAGTTGAGGCGACTTCAAGAGATTCATCATCCTGACTCAACTTGCATCTGGTAATCATAGGGGTAGTAACTAGTGCAAATTCTTCCATTCCAAACCACTTAAGAATCTCCTTGAGGTATTTGAATTGGGAAATTAATATTTCTTCATTCGTTTGAGAAACTTGTAGTTCAAGGAAGAAGGATAATTATCCAACCATTGACATTTCAAATTCCTTTAACATTTCCTAAGAAAATCCACAACTCATATCATCATTATTGCTTTTGAAAATGATATCGTCCACATATACAAGTGTAATTAATAATTTGTCGTTTTCTATATTTATGTATATATTATTGTCAACAACCCCTCTTTTGAAACATTGTTGATGAAGATAGTGGTCCAGCTTGGCATACCAAGCTCTTGGAGCTTGTTTTAATCCATAAACAACTTTCTTCAATTTACATACATAGTCTTTATTTTTGGAAAAGAAAAAAACCTTATACTTGTTCTATATACTTCTTCCTTTAAAAATCCATTTAGAAAGGCTAATAAAACATCCATCTGATAAAATCTGAAGCCTTTAAAACATGTAAATGCCAATTATTTCTAATCTAGCAACTAGAGCAAAGGTTTTTTTAAAATCAATTACTTCAATTTGTGCATATCCCTTACATACACACATGTTTTTCCTTATTTATGATAATTTTTCCATATTCATTAATTTTGTTTTTGACTACCCACTTAGTCTTAAGGACACTTTTGTTCTTTCAATCATGGCACAAGTTCCCAGGTTGAAGGGGTCTTCTTTGTTGGTTGGTTTTACTAATTTTGATTAGGATGTTACCCTGAGGATTTGAAAATTATTATATGTTGTGTTTCTAGTCTTGGTACTATACCCATCACCTAGGCTTGTAAGAAGCAATAAGCTCTTTCTCTCTTTAGAAAAATAAAACTATCAAGCAATAGCTAATGCAAGTCAAGAAACCTTGTGGGTTCAATAAATCCTTTTAGAAGTTTGGATTCTAGTGGTAGCATCCAAATACACTTTGGTGTGACAATCAAAGTGTAATGGCAAGCTCAATAGAGATCAAGTTCAAAATCAATGCAACAAACACATTGAGCGAAGCATGCACTCCATAAAAAATATTATTCAATATTTGATTCTTAAGGTGCTATTATTCCTTTAGATGCACACATTTTCACAAACTCTCTTATATAAGTAAAGTTTTCCAAACTTTAATCTATGTTAGAAGTTGTGAAGCTTTCATTGAGGGGGATAAGCTCTAATAACTTTTTCTTTTCCTATCGTGTCACCTTTGTAAATCCTTCAATCTTATCCCAAGTTCTTCTTAAATGGGGATGTTAGGATTTTTAGACACTTAGGAGTTAGTTAAGATCAACTTGTTCTAATGTATATTTAGATTAAGCATGTTTTCTTATTGTGTTTTCTTAGAATACATTAGTATGCATTTGTAGTTATCGAATTTGAAAACTACAATATATTCTATACATAAAGTGATCCATTGGTTCATCTTCTACTTGATACTAATGGCTATATATATCAATGGCTTATCACTAAATTTCTCCATGATATCTATTTAAAGAGCACGGAGGGTCATTTGTTGATGATTGATTGTGAAAAACTCATATGGAAAACATTTCCCTTTTTAATTGATATATTACCTCAAGTGGTTGTGTTGGCTAGGGCTGTGGATTGTTTCCCTCTTTAAGAGTTAAGTTGTTTCTTAAGGTGTTTGACCTATAGGAAAATAAGCCATTTATAAAAAACATACAACTTGACTTATGGCATGGTTTCCTTCCAAACTAATACTAATAATTTGACCCAAGAGAGATGGTTGAATAGAAAATCATTGTAGTACTATGATATTTGATTTGTAAATTTTCATGGATATTCCATAGGATAGTTCATCACAACAAATTTATTAAAATAAACCAAAATCTATACTATGAATGATTACTTCCTCTAGATTCTATACATGTCATTACTAATTTTGTTGTTTATGCATGCAATGGATAAAATGTGGAAAATAGAGAACAAAAACATACATATACACACCAATCAAAATGAACACAAAGATATGCTTTAGGAAACCGTTTTGAGAGAAAACATTTTTGGGGAAAAACCAAACTAGAACGTGCGACTGCTTTGATTTCTTTTGTTTGGAATGGAAATAATGTAAATACAAAGGAGAAGGAACTCTCTATGGAGTTAATTAAGATCTGTGGCTTGTGGGATTATATAGAATACAAATTCCCTCTTTTTTCTCTCTCTTTATCCACTCTTGGCTACTCTGCTATACTATGTAAAAAACAAAAAGGATTAAACCCCTTTTCCTCCTAGTGGCAATTATAACACAACCCAATAGCCAACTAGGGGTTATATTTGACCTATTCAACCCTCAACATGAGTTACAAATTGACCCTTCTAGATTCTTTTTCATATTCCCCACGTAGATATCCCATTTTTCATGAGTAACAGGGGCTAACATGCCATTCTCTTGATTGGAAATACTGGGGGTTATGAAACCAACTCACAAAAAGATAGATCAACGCCTTAGAATTCAGCTTCTTCAAGGGGAAACCTCCTTTACATTACACAAATGAACAATTCTTTGATGTTTCAAATGACAAAACCTCCTTTCTATATATAGGAGTCTAAGGGGTCACAATATAACCAAGCCAACCTAACAATAATAATATAAAGGCACAAAAATAACAATAGAGGGATTCTATGGGGCACAGTAATAACAATATGGGGACTATAGGGGCACAACAATATTAATAAGGGGTACAACTACAATAGTAATGGGGGAATCACTAGTATTATAGGGACCCAACATGCCCCTCTCCTTCAAAAAAGTGTTGTCCTCAATGCTTGAGTAGTTATGGATGCTTCTGTATGAAATTCTCATCCTCCCATGTGGAATCTTTAGTGGATAAGTTCTTCCACTTGATGAGATACTCTGAAATTGATCGATTTCGTAGCTTGCGAGTTCTTGTTTCTATAACTACTTCCGGTTCCAATATAATTTTTCCTTCCTCGTCAAGTTCTGGCAATATTGTTTGAACTGGGAGCTTGTCGCCTATAACCTTCTTTAAACATGAAACATGGAAAACTAGGTGTACTCAAGAAGCTGCAAGAAGACCCAATTTGTATGCCATAGTACCAATCTTTTGCAACACCTTGTACGGACCATAATACTTTGGTGATAATTTATTATCCTTCTTAGCTTGCTTGAGGGACATTTGTTTATATGGTTGTAGCCATAGGAATATCCAGTCACCTACATTAAAACTTATTTCACTGCAATGTTGATCCGCCTGTTGTTTCATTCTATTCAGTGCCAACACAAGGTTATCCTTTAAGAGTTGGAGAACTTGTTGTTGATGCTTGATGTGATGTTCCACTGCTTGAACCTTAGAGTTTTCTTTTAAATATGATGTGATGGATGGTGGTTGATATCCATAAAGTGCCATAAATGGGGTCATTTTTGCTACAGTATGGAAAGAAGTATTATACCACCATTTAGCCAAAGGCAACCATTTGACCCATTGTGTCTGTTTATCAGATACAAAGCAACGAAGATATCCTTCCAAACATATGTTACTATCTCAGTTTGACCATCAGATTGACAATGATAAGATGAGCTATGAGCTAACTGAGTACCAAGACATGAAAATAATTCTGTCAAAAAATTTCCAGTGAAAATGGGATCTCTGTCACCTATAATAATCTTTGGGCTTCCATGTAGCTTTTGAATTGTTTCCATAAATGTAGTAGCAACTATACTGGATTTAAATGGATGTGATAATGCACAAAAATGTGTATACTTGGTAAGTCTGTCAACTACCACCATGATGACACTCTTTCCTTCAGACTTGGGTAAACCTGTGATAAGATCCATTGAAACCTTCTCCCAAAATTGGCTTGGAATGGATAAATGTTGTAATAGACCTGGGGTCTTAATTGTTTCAACTTTAGTTTGTTCACAAACCAAACATTCTGCCACAAACTTATGAATATTTGATTTAAGGCCAACCTAAAAAAAATTCCTTCTTAACCCCGTGGTAAGTTTTTAAAAATCATAAGTGCCCTCCTAAGGGAGAAGTGTGTAATTCCATAAGAATCTTTTGTTTGAGTTGGGAATTATTACAAAGGTATAATCGATCTTTGTACGATAACAAATTATTTTTCTAGCTAAATGTATTAGATGTATTGGAATCTTGTTGTAACTTTCGAATAAGTGGCCACACTTCTTCGTCATTATTCCATTCCTCCCTTGCTTCATTTATCCAATCTGGTTGGATAATAGAAAAGGCGCACAACAATGCTTCCACATCCTCAACCTTTCTTGAGAGTGCATCTGCCACAACATTTTGCTTCCCTTTTTTGTAGATGATTTCAAAGTCATAACCCAACATCTTTGTGAGCCATTTTTGTTGCTCTTCAGAGGATAATCTTTGTTCTAAAAAGTATTTAAGGCTATCATGATCCGTTTTTACCTTGAAGTGTCTTCCCATTAGGTAGGGTTGCCATTTCTTAAGTGCATGTAGTATTTTCAACATTTCCTTCTCATAAATAGCTTTGTGTAAATACTTTCCCTTGATTGGACGACTTCTGAAAGCAATGGGTCTTTCACCTTCCATTAAAACAACACCAATTCCATTTCTTGAAGTGTCACATTCCACAATAAATGTTTTTGTGAAGTCCGGTGTAGCTAAGACTGGCGCTTGGCACATTGGCTCTTTAAGATGTTCGAAGGCATTTGTTGCTTCTGGAGTCCATAAAAATGCATCTTTCTTCAATAGTGTTGTTAGAGGTGCTTCTATTCTGCCATAATTCTTCACAAATTTGTGATAATACCCTGTCAACTTGAGAAATCCTCGCAGATGCTTTATGGATGTGGGGATATTCCATTCCTTAATGGATTTAATTTTTCTAGGGTCTACCTTAACACCTTCATGAGATACAATATGACCTAGATATTCCACCTCTTGTACTCCAAAGAAACATTTGGAGCTTTTTGCATATAATTGTTTCTCCTCCAATAGTTGTAGCACCCTGTCAACATGTTCAACATGATCCTTCCAAGACTTGCTATATATTAGTATATCATCAAAAAATACTAACACAAATTTTCTAAGGAAGGGTTTGAAAATGGAATTCATCAAACCTTGAAATGTAGAAGGTGCATTGGTAAGGCCAAAAGGCATGACCAAAAATTCATAGTGACCCTCGTGAGTTTTAAATGTTTTTTTTTCAGAATGTCTTCAATCTTCACTCTGATTTGATTATATCATTAACAAAGATCCAACTTGGTGAAGTAAATTGATCCATGCAATTCATCCAATAATTCATCAATGACAGGAATAGGAAATTTAGCTTTAATAGTGAGCTTGTTGAGCTCCCTATAATCCAAACACATGTGCCATGATCCATCCCTCTTGTGCACCAATACTACTGGAGCAGAGAAAGAACTTTGACTAGGTTGAATTATACCCACCTCTAGCATTTCTACAACCATACGTTCAATTTCACTCTTTTGGGCATAAGGATATCTATACGGCCTGATGTCTGGAGGAACACTTCCTGGAATCAAATGAATAGCATGATCTTGATCACAAATAGGTGGGAGACCTTTGGGAGTTTCAAATACCTTGGAATGATTGTCAAAGACGTTTTGGAGATCTGGAGAAATAGGTGATTTCGATGTGGAAACATCTAGCGAACATAATTGTGCAATTACACCTCATTGTTCCTTTTTTAGAAGCTTTTTCATACCATTAGAGCTGATTATCTTTCCCGGTTTCCCTGCAATACCCCTTAATTCAACTTCCTTTCCATCCGCAGAAAATTTCATGAAAAGTTTTTGAAAATTAAAAGCTATTATACCCAAGGATTGTAGCCATTGGACTGCTAGTACAACATCAGCACCTCCCATTGGAATGGAAAGCATTGGGCTATTCAATACATATTCTCCCATGGACAGCTTGATATTATGTCAATTTCCAGAGAAATTTATGGTTCCTCCACTTGCAACCATCACTTGACACTCTGGCGCTGGATATAAAAAGCAATTCAATTCCTTGGCTATCTTACAATGAATAAAATTATGGGTACTTCCCAAATCAATCAACACTATTACCTTTTTCTTCTTGATATGTCCTTCTATCTTGATAGTTTGAGGAGTGGTAATTCGAGCCAATGCTTTAAAAGATATGGTTGGATTCATTTATTCTTTCTCTAGGATTTGTACCTGGTGTGTATCCTCTTCTTTTGGTGTTTCTTGTTCCTTTTCTTCCTCATCTTCACAAGCTACGTAAAATAATTTTTTCTCAGCACACTTATGACCTTTAGTGTATTTTCTATCATAGCTATAACAAAGCCCTTTTGATTTTTTTTCTTCCAATTGTTGGGGTGTCAACCTTGTAGGTTGTGGATGGCTGGGGGAAACAACACTTTCATCCTTATAGTTGTGAGTGGTAGGCTTCCTTGTTGCCATAATTTTGCTTTCCATTTTTCTTGCCAACCTGAATGCCTTCTCAAACGAGTCAGGTTCCCAAAGGCGAACCTCATGTTGGATTTTATCCTTTAAAGTCCCTATCAACATATCAATCCTATGCTCCTCTGGAATATTTTTTACCCTTATATTCAATTTTTGGAATTCCTCAATGTGCTCCCTCATTGAACCCTTTTGTTTGAGGTTTATCAATTGGCTTAAAAAAGTGTTGTTTTTTGTATCCTCATAATGTGCTATCATTTCTTCCGTAAAAATTGCCCAAGTCACAATTTGTTTACGAGATCAAAGCCACTGATACCATACAAAATGGTTTGGTTCCAAATATAAAGTTACAATGCGTACCTTTTGTGTGTTTTGCACATTATTAAGATCAAAAAATTGCTCCATCTGTAGTATCCATGTTATGGGATCCTTGCCATCAAACTTACTCATATCAATCTTTGGAACATGGTGGTTCTTTGTTCCAATGTTAGAGTCTATGAAATCATGATTAACATTTCTTTTGTTCTCATCATGAGTTTCCTCTACAACATTTTCGCCATTAAGAAGCCTTTCTTGTAGCAACTTTGTCAAACCTTCCATCAATCCTTCAATGTCTTTCTTCAAATCTTCCATGTTGTCATTCTTCAAATCATGATTAACATTCCTTTTGTTCTCCTTATGAGTTTCCTCTCCTACCTTTTTTCCATTAGGAAGCCTTTCTAGTAACAATGTTTTCATATCATCCATCTTAGCTTCCATGCCGTCCATATTAACTTCCATGCCGCCCATCTTAGTTTCCATGCCGTCCATCTTGCTTCCATGCTATCCATCTTAGTTTCCACACCATTCATCTTAGCTTCCACGCCATTCATCTTAGTTTCCATGCCATTCATCTTAGATTCCACACCATTTATCTTAGCTTCTGCTAGCTTTTGTGAGAGTGACATTTGTTGCACTTGGTCTCGTAATTTTGATATATCATGTAGCATTTCTTCCTCTTCTTCATGAGTCATGCTAGAGATTTCAGGTTGTTTACTAGGTGTTTCCATTTTCTTTCTTTGGGCATCAATTATCGATAATAATGCTTCACTATTCCCTTTGAATTCCTTCAAACTAATTTTTCAAACCAAGCTTATGCAAATATTTTTAAAAAATACACACTTTTTTCACTTTGTAGGCACTCGAAATTGAAACTGATGTATCTTTGTAATTTCGGATCTTCCAGTTATGAAATTTTGACCTACAGTAGCCCTCTGTGTCCTATTTCAAATGCCACTAGTCTGATCAAATTTGGATTCTCCAAGAAATAGTTATGCACAATCTCCCATGATGACCTGATTATATACCTTTTCAGAAGAGAAAACTTGTATGTAGTGCCATGCGTCACTGTTTTGACCTTCGGTCTAAAAAATATATAAAAGAAACTACAGTCTGTTCTCTTTCTGTAACTTCTTACGAAATTTCAATCTGATGCTCAAAACAAAAGTTATGATGATTTTCCCAAGGTCACCTATTTGGAATGTAATTCAGGAGTTTGCAAAAAGACCAACTTCCTTAGATCATATCTCCGCAAATATAGTGTGAAAAACTTTGAAATTTAGACCCGAGGTTCAACATAGTTTTGTCTGAAATTGGTTTTGTTTTTTTCTTTTGTTACTTCATAGGAAAAAAGTTATAGCGAAAATGCCACGATGACCTATTTGGAGCAGTGAAACCGTAGAATCTAAAGCTCTAATACCAAATGTTATGAAACCAGCTCACAAAAAGATAGAAAAGATAGATCAACGCCTTATAATTTAGCCTCTTCGAGGGGGAACCTCCTTTACATTACACAAATGAACAATTATTCGATGTTTCAGATGACAAAACCTCCTTTCTATATATAGGAGTCTATGGGGTCACAATATAACCAAGCCAACCTAACAATAATAATATAAAGGCACAAAAATAACAATAGATGGATTCTATGGGGCACAGTAATAACAATATGGGGAAAATAGGGGCACAACAATATTAATAAGGGGTACAAATACAATAGTAATGGGGGAATCACTAGTATTATAGGGACCCAACACTTGGCTACTCTGCTATACTATGTAAGAAACAAATAGAATGAAACCCCTTTTCCTCCTAGTGGCAATTATAACACAACCCAATAGCCAACTAGGGGTTATATTTGACCTATTCAACCCTCAACATGAGTTACAAATTGACCCTTCTAGATTCTTTTTCATATTCCCCACATGGATATCCCATTTTCCATGAGTAACAGGGGCTAACATGACATTCTCTTTATTGGAAATTCTAGGGGGGTGGTTGTGGTGTGAATCAATAATTCGTTACTTTTAAAAATTAATCTTAAACTAAAATATCATCATATAGTCAATTATCAACATTATGCATGAACAAAGAGATTAAAGTGAAAATCCAAACTTGAAGAAGAAACACTTGAATTCTTTTTAAAAAAATCTTCAATTTATTACCACCACTTGTGAGGACACCAATCCTCTATAAGAACAAACTTACAAAAATTGTAGGTTCTAACCTGTTAAGAGGACGACGACACCAATCATTAGTAAGCACCAAATTATAGTTGTTTAGGAGAAGACATATAGGATTGGAAATTATGCCCTCCTAGAGACCTGTACACAACTTAGTCTAGAATTTGGCCTCCAACTAGGACTCAACCTCCAATAGGTCTATAACTCATCCTCTAACCAAGACTAAAACTCGACCTCGAAGGTTTCTATAAATTAGCCTTCAATAGGTCTAAAAAAAAGATTCCAACAAGGCTAAAACCTAGCCACCAACATGGATGAAAATTGGGCTCCAACAAGGTTGAAACTTAGCCTCCACTAGAGATGAAACTCTTCCCTCCACTAGAGATGAAACTCTTCCAATAGTGTTGAAACATGGTATCCAACATGGATGAAACTCTTACTCTAGATTAATCTATAATTGTTCTCATCCACAAAAAAATTCAGCCTCATTCAATTGAGAACCAAAAACCTTCCCAAAAAGGGTGCCAGAAACCCTTTATAGCCTAAGGAAACAAATATATCCCCAAAAAATCATCCAACTTGGTTAGAACTCAACCTCACTTCTTTTACCTTTGGTTCATGAGGTATGAATCTATTACCTGCTCCTTCCTTTTGTTAGAACAAAATTTATTTTCTTGAGCGAGTGGATAGAAATGCTCCTTCTCACAGTTGTTTATAATGCATTTGGGTTCTAGACTAGGTCAACTTGTTGACTTGCTCAACTGACTTGTGCAACTAGAATAATGTATAATAAATATTCAAAAAAATTCTCCTCATCCATGATGATTTGGAGGGAGTGCCATATACTGTTGGAAAGATATTGGAATAATATTTCCAACCATATATTTATGCTCCCATTTGAGCTAGTTAATTAGAGTAAAAATGCATTCAAATATAGGGTATCTAAAAGGCATGCCATCTATCATTGGAAATGTCTCGTAATATGCTATTTGACTATGTAAGTTTCTCTTTCATTTGGAAAAACTTTGACATCAATACCAAAAATTCTCAACAATACCCCCCTTTGTTATTGATGAAAATAATTTGATATATGCTCCTTATAATAGATGCACCCCTTGTCTATATTCTCTCCATACTTCTTGTCAACTGCTCCCCCTTACTACATTCTCTCCCCCTTTGACATCAATAGCAAACAGTGCTCCCTTTAATTTTGTGCTTCCTTTACTTAGATAAAGGAGAGATCACTCCCAACTTCTTCCTGAGATATTCAAAGATTTCTCTGGGTAGTGATTTGGTTAAGATGTTAGCAATCTATTTTTCAGTGCCAATGTAATCCATCTTGACATTTTTCTCAACGACTTGTTCTTTGAGGAAATGAGGATTTATTGGAATGTTCTTTGTTTTTTAGTGCATGACATGATTTATTGAGATATTGATTGCACTAGTGTTGTGACAGAAAATGGCAATTGGCTAATTATATTATACTTTGATGTCAAGCAAAGTTTATTTCATCCAGAGAACTTGGGTACAACTCTCGATTGATACTATGTATTTGGCTTCATTTGCAAAAATAGAAATTGATGTTTGCTTTCTACTTAACCAAGACACAAGGAATTCTCATGAGAAAAATGCACTCCCACCATGAAAAATTTTAGGGGCTAATATTTGCAGGTGGCCTAATTTTACATGCTTTTTCCAAAAAAAATATTTGCCAATTTCCATTTTTTTTCTAAAATGATTTGCCCAAATTTTATAGTACACGATTATTTTGCCTTAAAAATCGCCAAAATATTATATCGACCAATATAAAATCATTGAAAGTCTAAGTATTTCTACAAAAATATCACCAAAAAAATTATAATTTACATATTAGGGACTAGTAAGATTCACCAAGGTTTCTAAAACTTAAGATAAATTTCCATGCTTAAAATTTTTCCTGACTCCCACTAGTGTTTTTTTTGTCATCAATGCTACCCACCCAATCAACATCTGTGTAGGTCATTAATGTGAAATTTGTACTTTTAGGATTACAAAGCCCAAAATCGAGTGTGACCTTTAAATATCAAAATATCCTCTTTACTACTTGCATATGACATTTCTTTGGTGATGAATAAAATCTTACAACCATTCCTACTACTTGCATAATATATGGTCTTGAAGTTATCAAGTATAGTATACTCCTAATCATAAACTTGTAAAGAGTTGAGGCGACTTCAAGAGATTCATCATCCTGACTTAACTTGCATCTAGTAATCATAGGGGTACTAACTAGTGCACATTCTTCCATTCCAAACCACTTAAGCATATCCTTGAGGTATTTGAATTGGGAAATGAATATTTCTTCATTCATTTGAGAAACTTGTAGTTCAAGGAAGAAGGATAATTATCCAACCATTGACATTTCAAATTCCTTTAACATTTCTTGAGCAAATCCACAGCTTATATCATCATTATTGCTTCCGAAAATGAGTTCGTCCACATATACAAGTGTAATTAATAAGTTGTCCTTTTCTATCTTGATGTATATAATATTGTCAACAACCGCTCTTTTGAAACATTTTTGATGAAGATAGTGGTCCAGCTTGGCATACCAAGCTCTTGGAGCTTGTTTTAATCCATAGATAACTTTCTTCAATTTACACACATCGTCTTTATTTTTGGAAAGAAAAAACCGTATACTTGTTTTGTATAGTTATTCCTTTATAAATCCATTTCGAAAGGTTAATCAAACACCCATTTGATAAAATTTGAAGCCTTT
>Ga0181465_100108_pt1 | contig 23558 bp, 20 predicted proteins | sample InSIn3gowninarea_FD_119076 | JGI IMG/M metagenome (GOLD analysis project Ga0181465, IMG submission 119076) | Clean room microbial communities from NASA Spacecraft Assembly Facility at Jet Propulsion Laboratory, Pasadena, California, USA -... ... | reverse complement strand
TGGATTAAGCAAAGAAGACCTTAACATTGATTTTCAGGAAGGTAAATTAACGATTGCGGGCGAACGGAAATTTAAAAAAGAAGAAAACCAGAATAAGAAATACCACCTGCTCGAAACCCAGTATGGTTCTTTCAGCAGAACTTTCTTCTTACCCGATAATGTAAATCCGGCCCAAATTGACGCGCAGTTTGAGAATGGTATTTTACACGTGGTAGTACCAAAAGACGAGCAGAAAGTGAAAAAACACCAGATCGAGATTAAATAAGGATATTGGTAAAATTAAAATAAAAAAGGCGCGCTGTACGGCGCCTTTTTTTATGCAAGATTGTTATACATTTAAGCAATCTCTTTTGCAAATTTACGTACAGATTAATCTACAATAAGCCAAATACTTGTGCGTTGTATGATTAATTGTTAAGATTAGAGTTAAATACATTTAAATAAAATATTCTTAAATATAAGGTGATGAAACCAAGACAATTTATGTTCGGCCTGGTGCTCTCTGCTGTGATGGGGGGAAGTATGGCCATTGGTGGTTACAAATTGCTGGAAGATGATGAGCCAGTGGTGCAGGTGCAGCCAGAGCAACCTACCCGTAATTTCCGCTATTCCAGCTTAATGCGCGACAGCGAGGTAAAAGTACCGGAAGGTTTAAATTTTGTAACGGCTGCCGAAGCGGTAACACCCGCAGTGGTGCACGTAATGACCGAGTATGGCACTGAGTTAGCGAAAAATAATTCGCGCCGGCAGGATATCGATCCATTTTTCCGGGATTTCTTCTTTTTTAAATTTCCGTTCGCCCGCAATCGTTAATTTACCTTCCTGAAAATCAATGTTAAGGTCTTCTTTGCTTAATCCAGGCAAGGATACATGAAACTCGTATTGATTTTGAGTTTCAAAAGCATCTACGCTCGGCGTAAAATCAGCTAATTGCCGACGGTTGTTTACAGTTTCGTTAAAAAAACGATCTAACATCGTACTGAAAGTTTGCGGCATTTTATCAGTTAAATGACCGTTATACCGGGTGATTGTCATCGCTTTAATCTCCTATTATTTATGTTTTTTACGTTTTATTTTGCTAATTGATATACTCTCTATAGTAAATTTTGTACCAACCACTAAAACTACGCAAAACAAGACTTAATGACATTAATTATTAAATAACACAAATTAAAACTGACAATACGTCCATAAATTTAAAAAAATAATGTACTTTTTACTTTATCATACAACAGAAATCAGATTAATCTTGCTGAACCGGCACGATAACGCGCGGAAAAGGTTTATTGCCCTGAAAAAAAACGTAACGCACCTCTACGCCCCATATGGGAGTAATGCTATTTAATTTTTCGCCAACTGTAACGAATTGTGTTTGATCATCTAGCTTATTTGGCAATCGGTTGTAATCCGTTTGCCTGGTAAAAAAAGGAGTAAAAGATACGTGCGGATTAGGTTGTAATATTACTTCTGTCCGCAACCGCGTCCGATCAATCCCCCTTACTGAATAGGGTTTGCTCGATTCAAAATTAGTATAAACAAATAGCTCATATCCTGCCCGTAGCCTAATAGTAAAAGTATTCATCTTAAAAGATTTATCCAGATCAAGCCGGGGGCGCAACCGGCCTACGGATGCGGTATTTGAGTACTGTAGATAATCTACCATTACCCGCTTAATTATCTGCAAACCGGCTACAAAGTTCGAATGCCGCAGGTACACATCTGTAAAGTAAAGTTTCCGGCTCGGTTCAAAGCTAAACATTTGCGAACCACCTAATCCCCAGGCGGCGTTAAAAACCTGCTCGTACCCCAATCTAAACTGAATTCGCTTGAGCTGATTGTCTAATACAAAAGCGTTTAAACCTTTATAATCAGGGTTGGTGGTAAAGCGGTACTGATGCCGGAAGTATAAAAAGCTGGTATTTTTAAAAACATATTCGGCTTGTACTTCGGGCCACAATTCGGGAGCTAAGTGTTGCTTTTCTTGCGCTTTGCTTGGCCAATGGCAGAAGAAAACTAAAAAAATTAAAAAAGTAAACGGTTTTACTTTTCCTTTTAATGAATCACGAACCAATATCATACGCCATTTTACCCCTCATTCCACTAGCAAAACGGATGTATTTACCAATCGTTTTAATTTTAATTGTTTAATTCGCTCAACGCCAGCCAGGCCATTAAGCCAATACCAGTTTCTAAAGCTGTTTCGTCTACATCAAATGTAGGCGTATGTACCGAGGAGGTAATGCCCCGTTCTTCGTTGCGGGTGCCTAAGCGGTAAAAACAGGCATCAATTTGTTGGGTGTAATACGCAAAGTCTTCGGCGGCCATCCATAAATCCAGCTCCACTACATTTTCTTTACCCAAATAACTTTCGGCAGCCACGCGCATTTTTTCCGTTAAGCCCGGCGAATTCTCTAGGTACGGATATCCCCGACGAATTTCAAAATCACAACTTCCACCCATGGCTTCGGCTAATTGCTCCGCCATTTTTTTCATTTTAACGTGGGCTTCGGCTCGCCATTTTTCATTCATCGTCCGGAAAGTGCCCTCTATTTTTACTTCGTTCGGGATTATGTTGGTCGCACCATTGGCGATAACCTTCCCAAAGGAAAGCACCGTTGGCGTTTTAGGACTGGCGGCCCGGCTTACAATTTGTTGCAAAGCCACGATCATGTGGGCCGTAATCAGCACCGGATCAATATTCATTTCGGGCATAGCCCCGTGGCCACCTTTACCCGTAACGGTAATGTATAATTCGTCGGCGCTGGCCATGTACATACCGGAGCGCACGCCTACTTTACCGGCGGGTAGTTGCGGAAATACGTGCTGTCCGAAAATAGCCGTTGGCGCGGGATTTTGCAGTACGCCTTCTTTGATCATGAGCGAAGCTCCCCCGGGAATTAATTCTTCGCCGGGTTGAAAAATGAGTTTAACCGTTCCTTCAAACTGGTCGCGGAGCTGGCTTAAAATTCGGGCCGTTCCCAACAACGAGGAAGTATGCACATCGTGGCCACAGGCGTGCATCACCCCTTCGTTCTTCGATTTATAAGGCACCTCGTTTTGTTCGGTAATAGGCAACGCATCCATATCGCCCCGCAGCGCTACTACTTTTTTAGCTGGGTTTTTACCTTCGATTACGGCAGTAACGCCTGTTTCCGCCATGGTAATTGGTTCCAGGCCAAAGGATTTTAATTTATCGTTAACAAAAGCAGCCGTTTGGTATTCCTGAAATGAAAGTTCGGGGTTAGCGTGTAAATGCTGGCGGATTTGTACGATATCGGGCGCGAATTCACGGGCTAACTTTTGTACAGTTTCTTTCAAATCGGACATAGCAATAAGTAAGCGTTATAAGTTAAAAGTTATGAGTGGCAAGAAAATAAATTCTACTGGAACACAATCTTAGGTCAGATAGTCATTGTTTAGTAAGAAAAATTTAAAAAATTAAATCTTAACCCCGAATAACTAGCAACGAACAACCAGTAACTATACTACCGGTTTACATTAATCTGATCCGTCACGATTAAGGCATTGGGCGTGATATCGCGGATGCGGGAGAGTACTTGCTGGGCTTCAATCCGGGTTAAGTAATCGCCTACTTTCAGCCGGAACGTAGGCTGCCGGTATTGCAGGTAATCGCGCTCTTCGGGTATCCGGTCAATAATGGCCCGGCGCATATCCATTGCCGTTTTTCGTTCGGTTCCGGTATAAGCCAGAATGCGGTAACCCTGGGCGTATTTGATGGCTTTATTTACGTTGGCCATGGTATCCAGCAAAGCCAGAACCCGGTTATTTACGTGATGCGTTGGCGCAACGATAACGGTAGGTTCGGTAGCGGGCTTCGTATCAGCAGGAGGTGCCGGGAATTTAGGTCGGTAGGCGCTAAAATCTTCGGCTTTGGCCACAGTTTCGGAACCAGATGAAGTACTACCGGGTGTTCGGGCACAGGAAAAGAGCACCAAAAATAATAAACTTAGTTCTTTAAATCTGATTTTTCTCATGATTTACCAGTTGTACTCCCGCCGAAGTACCTATGCGATCGGCTCCCGCTTGAATTAATTCTTTGGCAAAAGTAAGATCCCGGACACCGCCCGATGCTTTAATGCGTACTCTTTCGGGTAAATTTTGCCGCATTAACTGCACATCTTCTATTGTAGCTCCGTGCTGCGCAAAACCCGTGGAAGTTTTTACAAAATCCGCTTCGGCTTGCGCGCAAATAGCGCATGCTTCTATAATTTCTTCTTCCGATAACAACGCGGTTTCAATAATAACTTTCAGCAAGCCGCCGCGCAAATGGCAAAGAGTAGCCAATTCCCCGATTTCGTTTTCTACATCCGCTAATTTACCCGTTTTAAAGGCAGCTAAATTCCAGACTACATCAATTTCGGAAGCCCCGGTGCTTAATGCTTTGTGCGCTTCAAAAAATTTAACTTCGGCCGTTTGGTAACCAAAAGGAAAACCAATTACCGTGGCAATTTTAACGACACTCTCGCCCAGAATGCTGGAGGCTATTTTTACATAACAAGGGGGCACGCAAACCGCCGCAAATTGATAATCCAGCGCTTCGGTGCACAACTGCCGGATCATACGCTCGTCGGCATCGGGCCGCAGGAGCGTATGATCAATGTAGCTGGCAATCGAGGGAGTTGGGGTATTTGTTTTAGTCTTCAATGATTACACAGCGATGGTTTAACACATCCTGTTCTACGCTTTTATATTTTACGTCGCGCACCACCCGGCCATCGTTGTACTGCACGCTTACTTTGTCGTTCCGGCCCGCTACTTTGTGCGACCGCACCGGCACAGCTTTTACAGCGGCTTGGGCTTCCGCTGCTTCTTCGGCCGCCGGACCTTCCAATACCGAATGTACTTCTTCTTTCTGTACTTTTAATGCCGGAGCTTTAGCGGGCTTTGGCGGCCGCGCTTCTTGTACTTCTTCGGGTCTTTGCACCGGAATATCCGCTTTAAACAAGAAAGAAACGGTTTCTTCGTTTACCTTGCCAATCATGCGCTTGAACAACTCAAACGATTCGAACTTGTAAATTAACAACGGATCCTTCTGCTCGTAAACGGCATTCTGTACCGATTGCTTTAAATCATCCATTTCGCGTAAATGCTGCGTCCAGGCCTGATCAATGGTGGCCAAGGTTATGGCTTTTTCCATTTCCTTAATCAGTTCGCGGGATTGGGTATTATATGCTTTTTCCAAATTCGTCATGGCGGTAATCTGCTTGCGGCCATCCGAGAATGGTACCGCAATGGTCTCGATCATGGCGCGGTTCTGGTAAATATCCGTGATAATCGGCATGGAATGCTCCGCGATTGCTTTATTTTTATCCAGGTAAAAAGTTAAAGCTTCGTTGTATAGCTTCTCGGTTAATTCGGCTTCCGGAGTGCTGGCCAATTCGCTGGCGGTAATAGTTGTATCAAAACCAAATACCCGAATAACATTTAAGGTTAAATCTTCGAAATCGCCGCTGGCTTTGTGACCAGCCACAATATCTTCGCTCAAATCATAGATCATGTTCCAAATATCCAGCTCCAGGCGCTCGCCGTACAAGGCATTCCGGCGACGGCGATAGACTACTTCGCGCTGGGCGTTCATCACGTCGTCGTACTCCAGCAAACGTTTCCGGATACCAAAGTTATTTTCTTCTACTTTTTTCTGGGCGCGCTCAATAGAATTCGAAATCATGGAATGCTGAATTACTTCACCTTCTTCCAGGCCTAAACGGTCCATTAATTTGGCAATCCGTTCTGAGCCAAATAAGCGCATCAGGCTATCGTCTAAGCTCACAAAGAATTGCGATGATCCGGGGTCACCTTGCCGACCGGAGCGGCCGCGCAACTGGCGATCTACGCGGCGGGATTCGTGGCGCTCCGTACCAATAATGGCCAGACCACCGGCTTGTTTCGACTCCGACGTTAATTTAATATCGGTACCCCGACCAGCCATGTTGGTAGCAATGGTTACAGTGCTGGGCTTACCTGCTTCGGCTACAATTTCCGCTTCTTTCTGGTGCAGTTTAGCGTTGAGTACCTGGTGCGGGATTTTCCGGATTTGCAGCATCCGGCTTACAAGTTCGGAGATTTCTACGGAAGTAGTACCTACTAACACCGGACGACCTGCCGCCGTTAATTCCTGAATTTCTTCGGCTACCGCATTAAATTTTTCGCGTACGGTTTTGTAAACTTTATCGTGGCGGTCTTCGCGAACAACTTGTCGGTTGGTTGGGATGGTAACTACATCCAATTTATAAATTTCCCAGAATTCACCGGCTTCGGTTTCGGCCGTACCGGTCATACCGCACAATTTGTGGTACATCCGGAAATAATTTTGTAAAGTAACCGTAGCGTAAGTTTGGGTAGCATCTTCTACGCGCACATTTTCCTTGGCTTCAATCGCCTGATGCAAGCCATCGGAATAGCGGCGGCCTTCCATTACCCGACCGGTTTGCTCATCCACAATCTTTACTTTCCGGTCTTCGGTTACTATATATTCTACGTCTTTCTCGAATAAGGTATAAGCTTTTAGTAATTGATTAATGGTGTGAATCCGCTGCGATTTCTCGGCAAAATCATTCATTAACTTTTCTTTGCGGTGCAACCGCTCCTCATCCGAAATGGATTTGTCGTTCTCAATGTTGGCCAACTCGGTCCCAATATCCGGCAGAATAAAGAAGTTGGGATCTTCCCCCTGACCGGTAATCATATCGATCCCCTTTTCGGTTAGCTCAATGTTATTGTTTTTTTCGTCGATGGTAAAGTAAAGCGGCTCATCGGCTTGGGGCATTTGGCGGGCATTGTCCTGCAAGAAAAAGTTTTCGGTTCTTTGCAAAGCAGCCCGAATACCGGTTTCTCCTAAAAACTTAATTAATGGCTTGTTTTTAGGTAAGCCCCGGTAAGCTCTAAACAAAGGCAAACCGCCTTCTTTTTCGTTGCCTTCTTTTAATAAGCGCTTTGCTTCCACTAAATAATTACCCACTACTTTCTTCTGGGCTTCTACCAGCATAGCAATGCGCGGCTTTAGTTCGTAGAATTCATGCTCATCGCCCCGCGGTACGGGTCCCGAAATAATCAACGGCGTACGGGCATCATCAATTAACACGGAGTCTACCTCATCTACCATAGCAAAGTGGTGTTTGCGCTGCACTAACTCGTCGGGGTTGCGGGCCATATTATCGCGCAAGTAGTCGAAGCCAAATTCGTTGTTGGTGCCGTACGTTATATCGGCCTGGTAGGCCCGGCGGCGATTATCGGTATTGGGCTGGTGCTTATCAATGCAATCAATGGTAAGGCCGTGGAACTCAAATAAAGGTGCCATCCATTCGGAGTCACGCTTAGCCAGGTAATCGTTTACCGTTACTACGTGTACGCCCCGTTTGGCTAAAGCATTCAGGAAAGCCGGTAAAGTAGCCACTAAGGTTTTACCTTCGCCGGTACCCATTTCGGCAATTTTGCCCTGGTGCAACACAATACCGCCGATTAACTGCACATCGTAGTGCAGCATGTCCCAAGTTATTTCGCTGCCGGCCGCGAGCCATTTATTCGCCCAAATAGCTTGATCACCTTCTATCCGAACGTTAGGTTTACGAGCAGCAAAATTCCGGTCCAGATCGGTGGCCGTAACTACTAATTGATTATTTTCTTTAAACCGACGAGCCGTTTCTTTTACAATGGCAAACGCCTGCGGCAAGACTTCCATTAAAACTGTTTCCAGTTGCTTATTCCGGTCTTTTTCGAGGGTATCAATTTCGGAGAAGATATTTTCCTTCTGCATGATATCCAGATCGGGTTCGTTGTTGATCCGTTGGTGCAAAGCGGCAATCTGGGCATCAATATCTTTCAGGCGCTCATCAATAACGGATTTTACCGCCTGGGTTCTCTGGCGGAGTTCATCATCCGAAATAACCGCTAACCGGGCATACTCTTCGTTAATTTGCCCCACGTACGGGGTTACTTCTTTAATATCTCGTTCGGATTTGGTGCCGAATATTTTAGCAACCGTTTTTCCAATAAAATCGAACATCGCTTGTCGTTAAAAATTAAAATAGATGTAAGTCAAAATTACAGGGTTTTTCTGAAATATCGGTATAAACCGGACTAAAACAATCCGGATAAACCACTACGGGTATTACCATTATTCCAAATTACTCTGGGTTGATAACAAATAATTCGCCTAAATAATTTAGGTACTCTATTTATTACGGTTGATTTTTAGAAATTAGTCGTTTTTTTAAATTTTGAAAGCACTTTACGCTAGTAAATCTGCTTCTAAACGCCCTTAGGGCAACTTTGCTCGTAGTTTTCCGAAAACCCAAACAAGTATGCCAATTCCCCACTTTGCTCCCCAACCAATGGATTAAAATTTAAATTTCCCCTGACTAATCGTCAGTTTTGGCCGCTAAAGTATTCTGGATATGAAACAGAAAAACCTGAACTGGTTTTTCTTTCCGGCTCAGGTTTAAGCTATAACAGTAAGTTATTTTAAAAATTATTTCATTACCAATCTTAATTGCTCGCTCAGTAAGCCTTCTTTTAAGGCATAAGACGATACCCGGATTTTATTTAACTCGTAATTTTCCAGTACAAAGTCGATTAAAATTGTAGCTACCACAATCATGTCTACCCGCATTTCCATCATCCCCGGAATAGCTAAGCGTTCGGAACGGGTTTTCTTTAGAATAGCGTCGTAAATTTCGTAAAAGTCCGATAAGGTTAAATCGGCTTCGGTACACGGATCGCAGGTACGGTCTAACCCTTTCCGGCGCACATCAATATCGCAGAGGGTGTCAAAAGTACCCGAAGAGCCAATTAGAACGCAGGGTTTATAACGCGCCACCGCTTCGGTTAAAGGCTGCAGCTCTTTTTCTAAAAATTCCATCTCGGCTTCGGCATCGGCGGCCGAAATAGGATCGGTTATAAAAAATTTATCCATTAGGCGTTGCGCGCCAATTTCAAAACTTTTTTTCCAATGAATCGTTTCTTCGTCGCAAATAATACACTCTACGCTACCTCCGCCAATATCTATAATTAAACTGCACTCCGAGCCAATTTCCAAGGCCGATTTAACCCCATAATAAATTAGTTCGGCTTCCCGGTCGCCCGAGATAACTTCTACGTCAATGCCAATCTGATCGCGGATAGCATTTACCAGTTTTAGGCCGTTCGAGGCATTCCGGACCGCACTGGTGGCTACGGCTCTTACTTCCTGCACTTCGTGCTTATCTATTTCGGCTTTAAAAGTAGTGAGGGTTTTTAAGGCGCGTTCAATAGCATCCGGGGCAATAGCTCCCCGACTAATTCCATCTTGCCCTAATTTAACGGGTTCTTTTAACTTAACTAAAGAAACAGGTTCTTCCGTCGGATTAATTTCCGAGATTAATAAATGGAAGGTGTTGGTACCCATATCAATCAGGGCAAGGCGGCGACTTTTCATTTAGTTTCTATTTTGTTGTACAAAACGGTGCTGAAGCGGTAAAAGGTTCCCAAAGGCAACTTGCGCTGGCCCTGATCCTGCAAGTAAATTTCGCCAACCTCTTGCTGCGCTTTAGCGTGTTGCTGAAAGTTTTGGTTGATTAAGTTATCCAGAATCAAACCGGAAAACCCTAAAGAATACAAGTTAATTAAAAATAAGTTGTCCTGCGGATCTAATAATTGCGCGCACAATTTCATCAGTTCATTTAGTTCATCTTCCAGTTGCCATTTTTCGCCGTTGGGCCCGCGGCCGTAAGCGGGTGGGTCCAGAATTAAGCCCTGGTAAATATTACCGCGCTTTACTTCGCGGCGCACAAACTTCATGGCATCTTCCACAATCCACCGAATCTGATTTAGGTTGCTGGCTTCCATGTTTTCGCGGGCCCAGTAGTTTACCTGTTTCACGGAGTCCAGGTGGGTTACATCGGCTCCGGCCGCTTTGGCCGCCAACGACGCCGCCCCGGTATAGGCAAATAAATTTAAAATTTTAGGCGATTTAGTCTTTAGCTGGCGGCTTGCATCATAAATAAACTGCCAGTTGGGGTCTTGTTCCGGAAACAGCCCCACGTGCTTAAACGACGACAAACCCAACCGGAACCGCAGTTTCAGGGCTTGGTATTCGTAATTAATAAGCCATTGCTCGGCCATACCTTTCCGGAGCTGCCATTGTCCTCTTTCGGCACTCCCTTTTTCCCGCTTAAAAATGGCTTGCGCCCGCTTATCCCACTCCGACTCTGACAAATTTTTGTCCCAAATAGCTTGCGGTTCTGGTCGGGCCAAGATATACGCTCCAAAGCGTTCCAGTTTTTCAAAATTGCCGGAATCAATCAGTTCGTAGTCGGCCCAGTTCGTAGGTGTCAGAAAAGAATACATGCGTGTAAGTAAGTACTTATTTTTAAGTTAAGCGTAGCCAAATACGATTAAACCGTTTAGATTTTTAAATTTTGTTAAGTTGCTCCGTTTAAAAGTTTCGTATTTTTGATTTGCTTCAAAGGAAAACCCAGAAACAAAACTAATAAATTTTAAGTGATCCAATCTTGTAAGATAAACGTTACTTTTACATGAAAAAGCCGGTACTTACTACTCAAAAAAAGAGTGGTTTTAACTTAATTTTTGCGAATTGTTGATTCTACTACTATTCCTCGCCGGAAAAGAATAAACTTGCACTTTCGAATTAACCTGAACCATGAACGTAACATTTTTTAAATACCAAGGCACGGGCAATGATTTTATCATGATTGATAATCGGGAGTTGTTTTTTGATGCTGCCAACTACGCCTTGATTGCCCAGCTTTGCGAACGCCGGATGGGTATTGGGGCCGATGGTTTGATTCTGCTGCAAAACCGCGAAGGTTACGATTTTGAAATGGTGTATTATAATGCCGATGGCCGGCCTGGCTCGATGTGCGGCAACGGGGGCCGCTGCACCGTGCAATTTGCCCGGCAATTAAACGTAATCTCAGACCAAGCTTTTTTTCTGGCCGTCGATGGCGATCATTATGCTACTATTGATAGCAAGGGATTAGTTTCTTTAAAAATGAACGACGTAACTAAAGTAGAAACCGGTTCTGATTACTATTACCTAAATACCGGTTCGCCGCATTACGTACAGTTTGTAGATACCCTGGAGCAATTCAACGTTTTTGCCGAAGGCCAGAGCATCCGGTACAACGATCGGTTTAAAGCGGAAGGCACCAACGTCAATTTTGCGCAAATCCATCCGGAGCCCCAGTTGTTTGTGCGCACCTACGAACGCGGCGTAGAAGACGAGACTTTTTCGTGCGGTACCGGTGTGACGGCCACGGCTTTGGCTGCCAGTTACCGGGGGGCCACCAGCCCGGTTTCTATCCGCACCTTAGGCGGCAATTTGCAAGTTGCTTTTGAAGTTACAGCTACAGGTTTTACCAATATTTACCTGATCGGTCCGGCGGTGCACGTTTTTACCGGTACCATTTTGGTATAGCGAACAAACACAACTCCTATGTTTTTGAAAAGCGAGGATATTTATTTGCGGGCTTTAGAACCAAACGACCTCGATTTTTTATACACTCTAGAAAACGATACTTCGGTTTGGCAGGTAAGCAATACCACTACTCCTTACGCCAAACACGTATTACAAAATTATTTAGAGCAAGCTACTGCCGACATTTACACCGTAAAACAACTACGTTTACTCATTTGCACCCACCAAAACCAGCCCGTTGGCGCCATCGACTTGTTTGATTTTGAACCAACGCACCAACGAGCCGGCATCGGGATTGTTATTGCGGCTAATTTCCGGCAGCAAGGCTTTGCGACCCAAGCCTTACAATTAGTACTGACTTATTGCCAGGAACAGCTCTTGTTACACCAGGTTTTTTGTTCGGTTATCAGCACCAATCAAGCGAGTTTGCAGCTATTTAAACAAGCTGGTTTTCAGGCAATAGGTACTCGTCGCGAATGGATTAAAACCGCAACCGGTCGGCTGGATCTTCTAGAATTTCAAAAAATTTTAAATTATTGAATTTATTTTCTTCTAAAATCCTATAGTTTAATTTGTTAGCTTCCAACAAAACTTACTTTTCTGAAGTTTAGCACCCCCCGATTCTGCCCTAAAAACCCAATCCTACTTTTTTAACAAAATATTCTATTTTCTAATCTGATTCTAAATAGATTAGATTTATGCCTTACTCCGTATATCTTACTTAAATACCAATCCATCTGCTCTGCTGTTATTACCGAGTTGTATTATTTCGAGTTTTATGTCCACTATAATTTAATTCTGCTTAGAACAAATACGGATTTTGGGGTAAGTTTTTCTACTTAAAAAGCAGAGCAATAATGCTTATTTTCGATATATGCAACATCTTTTTAAAAAATCTTGCGTATTGTGGTTATGTGAGCAAAACCCTTATTGCTGCTTAGCTTTCGTTGAAAATTTCTTAACAAATTTCAAATTTATTTAAATGATCAAATAAGTGCACGTTACCTCTATGCTAAAATCTGACCAGACCAGTTCTTTGACTTTTGAAACAAAAACCCAAACCGCTCCTACTAAATCGACCGCAACTAATGCCACCGACACGGTAGAAAGCTTTATTCAAACAATGCCGGATGTTGTTTGTTTATCGCATTTGCGTTGGGATTTTGTATATCAGCGGCCCCAACATTTGCTTTCGCGCTTTGCTAAACACAGCCGTTTATTCTTTTTTGAAGAGCCTTATTTTTACGATGGCGCTCAACCTCGCTTAGATGTAAGTCTGCGCGATCCGAATGTTCATATTGTAGTAGCGCATTTACCCCACGGTTTAACGCCGCAGGAATCTGACGCGATACAAATAGAGTTAGTGAATAATTTTGTGAAAGAACAGAAGCTGGCTGGTTATGTAGCCTGGTACTACACGCCGATGGCTTTAGAAGTTTACGGCCATTTGCAGCCGGCTTTAACTGTTTACGATTGCATGGATGAGCTATCGGCTTTTAAAGGAGCTTCGCCGCGTTTACGCGAGTTAGAGGCCGAATTATTTAAAAAAGCGGATCTGGTATTTACCGGCGGGCACAGCATTTACGAATCGAAACGCACGCAACACCCGGCAGTTTACGCTTTCCCGAGCAGTATTGATAAAGCACATTTTGCGCAAGCCCGTACGGGTCTGGCCGAACCCGCAGATCAGAAAAATATACCCCATCCCCGTTTCGGTTTTTACGGCGTAGTAGATGAGCGTTTCGATATAGAATTGTTGCGCGAAGTAGCTGCTCTCCGTCCTGATTGGCATTGGGTGATTATTGGTCCGGTGGTTAAAATAGATCCGGCTACGTTGCCGCACGCCGACAATATTCACTACTTAGGAGGTAAAGATTACAAAGAATTACCGGCATATTTAAGTTCGTGGGATGTGGCTACCATGCCTTTTGCCATTAACGAATCTACAAAATACATTAGTCCTACTAAAACCCCGGAATACCTGGCCGGTGGCAAACCCGTTGTTTCTACTCCTATCCGGGATGTTATTCGCCCTTACGGCGACCAGCATTTGGTGCATATTGCCTCTACCGCGCCGGAGTTCGTAACCGCTCTCGAACAAGCTTTAGTGCAGCGAGATGATCCAGAATGGTTGGCGCAAACCGATGCTTTCCTCGCGAACATCTCCTGGGACCATACCTGGCAAAATATGGTAAGTCTCATGCAAATTGCTATAACTCAAAAATCAACAAAGTAAGCTCCTTACTTATACCCCGAAAAAATAAACGTTAAACTATTAAATTTAAAAATCATATGTTCGACTATCTTATTGTTGGAGCTGGCTTTGCCGGAAGTGTATTGGCCGAACGCCTCGCTACCCGTTCTAATAAAAAAATATTAATCATCGATAAAAGACCACACATTGCTGGTAACGCATTCGATCATTATAACGAAGAAGGTATTCTGGTTCATAAATACGGACCGCATATTTTTCACACTAATTCCAAAGATGTCTTTGACTATCTGTCGCAGTTTACGGAATGGCGTTCGTACGAACACCGGGTATTAGCCAGTGTAGATGGTCAGTTAGTACCTATTCCGATTAACCTGGATACCATTAATAAATTATATGGCTTAAACCTGACTTCCTTTGAACTGGAAGATTGGTTTGAATCGGTGGCCGAGCAAGTACCCGTTGTTCGTACTTCCGAAGATGTGGTAGTAAGCAAAGTAGGTCGCGAGTTATACGAAAAATTCTTCCGGAATTATACCCGTAAACAATGGGGCATGGATCCTTCAGAGTTAGATAAATCGGTAACTTCCCGGGTACCAACCCGTACTAACCGCGATAACCGGTATTTTACCGACATGTATCAGGCTATGCCAGCCAACGGTTTCACGTCTATGTTCGAAAAAATGCTCGCGCACCCGAACATTAAAGTAATGCTCAACACGGACTACAAAGAGATTATTGATGTAATTCCGTTTAAAGAAATGATTTTTACCGGTCCGGTGGATGAATACTTTGACTATCAGTTTGGCAAACTGCCTTACCGTTCGCTCGACTTTAAACACGAAACTTTAAATACCGAGACTTTCCTGCCCACCGCGGTAGTAAACTACCCGAACGAGCATGCTTATACCCGCATTACCGAGTTTAAGTATTTAACCGGTCAGAAACACCCAAAAACCAGTGTAGTTTACGAATATCCGCAAGCCGATGGCGATCCGTATTATCCCGTACCTCGCCCGGAAAATGCGGAGTTGTACAACAAGTATAAAAAATTAGCGGATCAAACGCCTAATGTGCATTTTGTGGGCCGGTTAGCTACCTATAAATACTACAACATGGATCAGGTAGTAGCCCAAGCGCTCACGCTTTACAAAAAGCTTACCGAGAAGACAGAAGAAGATAAATCCATCGCAGAAATTGAGAAGATCGTTATCAAAGGTAAATCTTTGAACGGATCTACTATCAAAATCTCCAGTAAAAATGGCGATCATTGATTTATGGGGCGGAGTTGAATGTAGTTGTAACCGGGTTGGGGAACAGTTCTTCGACCAGTTAAGCAGAAACGGTCACGGGGATCGGATTTCGGATCTAGACCTATTTGCCTCCTTAGGAATTAAAAAATTACGTTATCCGGTACTTTGGGAGCACATTGCTCCCCAAAGTCTGGATAATCCAGATTGGTCTTGGTCGGATGAACGGTTACAACGTTTGCAGGAACTGCAGATTGAACCTATTGTGGGGTTGGTACATCACGGTAGCGGTCCGGCTTACACCAGTTTAAATAATGCTAATTTTGCCCCTTTACTAGCCCAATATGCCGACCTGGTAGCCGAACGCTACCCCTGGATTACTTATTACACTCCGGTAAACGAACCATTAACTACAGCTCGCTTTAGCGGCTTATACGGGATTTGGTATCCGCACGGCACCTCCGATGCGGTATTTGTCCGGACTTTACTCAATCAATTAAAAGGGACTAGACTGGCGATGCAGGCCATCCGGCAGGTAAACCCCAATGCTCAATTAGTTCAAACAGAAGATTTAGGCGCAACGCACAGTACTAAATTGTTGGCTTACCAAGCGGCTTTCGAAAATGAACGCCGTTGGTTAAGCTTTGATTTATTATGTGGCAAAGTTACTCCGGCCCACAAACTCTGGAAATATTTAATAAAAGCGGGTGCTTCGCAAGAAGAATTATTGGAGTTTGTAGAAGATCCTTTACCACCCAATATTTTTGGTATTAACCATTACATCACTAGTGAAAGGTACTTAGATGAGCATCTTTCTATGTTTCCGATGCATACGCACGGCAGTAATGGTAAACATAAATATGCCGATGTAGAAGCAGTGCGGGTGAAAGGAATAGAACGAGCCGGTGTTAAAAGTTTATTGCAGGAAGTGTGGCAACGTTACCAAGCCCCAATGGCTATTACAGAAGCGCACTTATGCTGCACCCGCGAAGAACAAATGCGGTGGTTTATGGAAGTTTGGGCAGCAGCTACGGAGTTAAAGCAATTAGGCGTAAATTGCCTAGCCGTAACCGCCTGGGCTTTAATTGGTTCTTACGATTGGAACTCCTTGCTTACCCGGAACAGCGGAACCTACGAAAACGGCATCTTTGACTTACGTATCGGAAACACTCCTTGGCCTACTGCTTTGGTGCCCATGCTGCAGAGTTTAAGTACTATTGGTACCTACCAGCACGATGTTTTACAACATAAAGGCTGGTGGGACCGGGAAGAACGTTACGCTTACACGCACGGAGATAAATACATAACTAAGCTCACCCACAAACCCATTCTGGATAAAAATCAACGACCATTGCTCATTACGGGGGCAACGGGTACCCTCGGGAAAGCCTTTGCCAGAATATGCCGGGACCGGGGCTTATCTTATGTGCTAGTAAACCGGAAGCAAGTAGATATCTCGAACCAAGAATCGGTGGAGGCTGCTATAATGCGGTATAATCCTTGGGCCGTTATAAATGCCGCGGGTTACGTGCGGGTAGATGAAGCAGAAAAACACCCGGCCGTTTGCTACCGCGAAAATACGCAAGGCCCGGTTATTTTAGCCGAAGTATGTAAAAGCCGGCACATTCAATTTTTAACTTTTTCTTCGGATTTAGTTTTTGATGGCCAGAAAACCGAGCCTTATACCGAAGAGGATCTTCCAAATCCACAGAATGTGTATGGCCACAGTAAAGCTATAGCGGAAAAAAAGGTGTTACAAATTTTACCGGAAGCTTTGATTATTCGTACCAGTGCTTTCTTTAGCGGTAGTGACCGGTACAACTTTGTTTATTTCGCATTAAAATCATTTTTGCAAGATATTCCTTTTGCCGCCGTTAACGACGTAAAAATCACAGTTACGTACTTGCCCGATTTAGTACATACTGCCTTAGACTTACTCATTGATCAGGCCAGTGGCATTTGGCACCTGACCAACCAAGGTTCTTATACCTGGGCCGAATTAGCCCAACTAGTAGCCGATATTGCCTTGTTAAAAAATGTACAGATTAAAGATCAACCCATAAGTTCTTTTCAGTTACCGGCTTTCCGGCCGAAGAACAGTGTTTTACAAAGTTCTAAGATTAGGGTAATGCCGAGCATTGAAGATGCTTTGCACCGTTGCATACCAGCCTTAATGCAGAGTTTATTGAAACAGAGAGAAGATTTAGTAGAAACAGAGGAAAGCCTTAACCAAAAATTAAGTGGTTAAAGCCCTAGTCAGGTTACTTCAACTAGGCTGTCCGTAATACGGGTAGCCTTTTTTGTTTGAGTTCGCCAGAAAGCTGATACCTTTGCTTCCGTTGTTTTTTTAAAAATTTTACAGAATTACAGTTAGGTACATTACCTGCCGCCAGAATTTAAAACTATGTACCCGTACCAACAACTTTTTACTTTTACCAAAAACGTTTTTAAAAGCATGGGCTGCCCCGAAGAAGAAGCAGATTTAGCTACAGAAGTATTACTTTCGGCCGACCTAAGAGGCATTGACTCGCATGGTGTAGCCCGATTGATTGGCTACGTGCGGCTTTGGGAAAATAATCGGATTAATGCTACTCCCCAAATTAAAATTTCTCACGAAACACCCAGCACGGCCGTAGTAGATGGTGATAGCGGGCTCGGGTTAGTCGTGGCACCCCAAGCAATGGATTTGGCTATTCAGAAAGCACAAGTCGCTGGTACAGGTTGGGTGGCCGTTAAAAATTCAAATCATTTTGGCATTGCCGGCTATCATGCAATGAAAGCTTTACCGCACGACATGATTGGTATTGCTATGACTAATGCCAGCCCGCTGGTTGCTCCCACGAACTCGTTAGAAAGGTTACTAGGTACTAATCCTATTGCAGTGGCGGTACCGGCCAAAGAACAACCCGCTTTTGTAGCCGACTTTGCCACCACTACGGCCGCTAATGGTAAACTTGAGATATTACAACGCAAAAACCAGGAAGCTCCGGTTGACTGGATTCAAGATGCCCAAGGTAAAAGCTCAACAAACCCAAATGAATTAAAAACTGGCGGAGCTCTAATCCCCTTAGGCGGAGAAACAGGTAGCCATAAAGGGTATTGTCTAGGGGCTGTGGTCGATATTTTTTCGGCCGTATTATCTGGGGCCAATTATGGCCCGTGGGTACCACCTTTTGTTAGTTTTTTACCCTTAGCCGCCAATCCGGTGGGTGATGGCATAGGGCATTTCTTTGGCGCTATGCGCATTGATGCATTCCGTACTGCCGAGGACTTTAAAACCCACATGGACAATTGGATCACTACTTTTCGCAACTCCCAAGCAATAACAGATGAATCACCCGTTTTAATCCCCGGTGATCCGGAAAGAAAAATGACAGCTAAACGAATGCAGGAAGGAATTCCGTTGTTAGAACCAGTAGTACAAGATTTGCTGTCTTTGGCGCAACGATTTTCGTTACAACTATAATTAAAATTTAAAAAAATGCCCTTCTTTAACAGAAGGGCATTTTTTTAAATTTTGATGTTCTGATGATCTAAATAATCGAATTGCCAGATTGCGCATAGTAAGCTAAAGCTGATTCTGCATCCAGGTAATCCGAATTATACTCTTTTTTATCCGCGTGAATAAAAAGACAAGTTTTACCTTTTACTTCTTCAATAATTTGCGAATGGTTTTCCATCGGTAAAGCGGGGCAACCCTGGCTTCTTCCTAAACGGCCATGCTGCGCAATAAAGGCATCACTAACGTAATCTGCCCCGTGCATTACTACACAACGTTCTAAAGCATTGGTGTTAAAATCTTTGTCCATCCCCACCAATTTTAACGATTTGCCGTGCTTACCTTGGTAAATATCTTGGGTTACATAAAAACCTAAACTACTTTTCTCCGAACTTATGGTATTATCAAACTTCTCGGCAATGTTAGCACCAGAATTTTTACCATGGGCCACTAATGAGTTGAAAAGTACTTTCTTCGCAGCCAGATCAATAACCCATAGGCGTTTCTCTGTGGAAGGCTTGTTAAAATCAACCACCGTCAACAACTTTTTATCTGATAACTGACCTTGTGCTTTCAGATTTAAATAACCCAGTAGGGCTTCATTAAAAACATCTAACGATAAACCACTTTGTTCTAAGCCAATTTCTTCGTAAATCTTAAACACATCCACCTGAAAAGCCGCAAAGCGAATAGCCTCGTTCGTAGCAGCCGATAAATGCGTTTTAGTTGCTTCGGTATCGTAGCTTCCGGCTGGTAACGAATAATGCGCAAAGAAAAAAGGCGCCAAAAACGGAATAACCCGACGAACACGACGATTCCCTTTTTTTACTTTTCTGATAATTGCTTTCTTTTCCTGTACCATTGCCTTTTCTGTTTAAAAGAAAATTTGGTTTTTATTGCTATAACCTAATTATACGTATACAAATGCCAACTTCCTGTAATTCTGCAACTATTAGGTTGTACGATTTTAAGTATATTAAGGTCTAAACATAAATTTTCTTTGTAAAGTTCAAGTGGATTGGTTAAGTAGTACTAGTGGAACAGCCAGAATCTTTTTCTAGCTACCTATCATTGTCAACACACACTCTCTTAATACTCCAATAAAAAAGCCCTGTGGGTAGCAGGGCTTTTTTATTGGAGTATTATTTACTTTTTTTCTGGTTTCTTTTTTACCAATATAAATACTTCCTCTGTAGGTCGTTTCATGTAATATTTTTCCCGCGCATATTTCTCCAGTAGTTCAGGATTACTCATCAGCTCCGTCCGATCTTTTTGTACCTCGGCTATTTTTTGCACATAGTATTCCTTGTCAGTTTCTAAATCATTTAGTTTCTTACTCATCTGGTATTGAGTTACAAAATCATTAGAGTCGAAGAAAACCATCCAAACTAAAAATACAACCGTAGCTATAAAGTAAAAGCTTCTGATAAATTTAGGTAACCGGATACGCATACTTCAAATATATAAAAAATTACAGGACGGTAAAATGAAATATTTACCGTCCTGCTGCTTAAAAATTTAAAAAAACTACATTTTTTTGCCTGGGAAATAAGCCGTTTCTCCCAGTTCTTCTTCTATGCGTAGTAATTGGTTGTATTTGGCCATCCGGTCAGAGCGCGAAGCAGACCCAGTTTTGATCTGACCTGTATTTAAAGCTACTGCTAAATCCGCAATCGTATTATCTTCGGTTTCGCCGGAGCGATGACTCATAATACTCTTGTAACCATTTCTCCGGCCTAAGTTAATGGCGTTAATGGTTTCGGTTAAAGTGCCTATTTGGTTAACTTTAATCAAAATCGCATTAGCAATTTTTTCATCAATACCCCGTTGTAAACGGTTTACGTTGGTTACAAATAAATCGTCGCCTACTAATTGTACTTGGCCGCCGATGGAATCAGTTAATGATTTCCAACCTGTCCAGTCATCTTCATCCATTCCGTCTTCAATAGAAATGATCGGGTATTTTTTACTCCAATCCGTCCAGAAGCTAACCATCTCCGAAGAAGTAAGTTTATCACCAGTTGATTTTTTAAAGTGATATTGACCGCTGGAAGCATCATAAAACTCCGAAGCCGCGGCATCCATGGCAATCATCACCTCATCACCTGGTTTACGACCAGCCGCTTCAATGGCTTGTAATACTACCTTTATGGCATCTTCGTTCGATTTGATATTAGGCGCAAAACCACCTTCATCACCTACGTTAGTAGATAAACTTTGCTTGTGCAAAACATTTTTTAAATTATGGAAGATCTCAGAGCCCCAACGCATAGCTTCGGTAAAGCTGCTTGCCCCAACCGGCATAATCATGAATTCCTGAAAATCTATAGAATTGTCCGCATGACTTCCCCCGTTTAAAATGTTCATCATAGGAACGGGTAAAGTATTAGCGTTTACCCCGCCTACGTACCGGTACAAAGGCATCCCTAATACTTCCGCCGCTGCCCGGGCAATGGCCAAAGAAACGCCTAGAATTGCGTTAGCGCCCAAATTACCTTTGTTAGCCGTACCATCTAATTCCAACATAATGGTATCGAGCCGGTTTTGCTCAAAAACATTTTCGCCAATTAATTCCTCGGCAATTTTCTCGTTAACATTTCTAACCGCGTTTAAAACACCTTTGCCCATGTACTGCGATTTATCACCATCCCGTAATTCTACGGCTTCGTGCTTACCCGTGGATGCTCCCGAAGGAACGGCCGCACGACCTATAAATCCATTATCGGTTATTACATCTACTTCTACCGTAGGATTACCTCTTGAATCGAAAATCTGACGAGCTTTTACGCTTGAAATTAAAGTCATATTCTATAATTGGTTAAATTAAACTTATTAACGTTAACGGATGCAATACTAGTAATAAAAGTGGTAAATAACTTTACAGTCAATCAACCATTTTTAAGTAATTGAATAAAATTATCAAAAAGATAATTGGAATCATGAGGTCCCGGAGATGATTCGGGGTGATATTGAACCGAAAAGGCCTTTTTACCTTTTATTCTGATTCCTTCAATAGTTCCATCATTTAAGTTAATGTGCGTTACTTCTACCTTATCATTATTCTTAATGGCTTCCCCATCTACTGCAAATCCATGATTTTGAGACGTTACTTCGCACTTGCCCGTTATGAGATTCTTAACCGGATGATTTAAACCACGATGACCATTGTGCATTTTATAGGTAGCAATACCATTGGCTTGAGCCAGCACTTGATGCCCCATGCATATGCCAAATAAAGGTTTATCTCGTTCTAAAATCCGGTTAACGCTCTCAACTGCCATTGTAGTAGCAGCTGGATCTCCAGGTCCATTGGATATAAAATAGCCATCTGGGCCCCAAGCCTCCATTTCTTCAAAAGTAGTATCAAAAGGAAAAATCTTACATTCGCACCCCCGACTCACTAAGTTGTTTATGATATTCTTTTTTACACCTAAATCCAGAATGGCTACTTTAAACTCAGCATTTTCTGGCTTTAACACGTATTCTTCCGGAGTACTTACCTGCGAGGCTAGCTCTAAACCATCCATTGAGGGAGTTATTTGCAGCTTTTCTTTTAAAACCTCAATATTGGTTTCTTCCGAAGATATGATGGCATTCATAGCCCCTTTGTGTCGGATATGCCTTACGAGTTCTCGGGTGTCAATTTCACAGATACCAACAATACCCGCTTTTTTAAAATAATCTTGCAACGAACCTTCCGCCGAACGTCGGGAGAAAAAATCAGAAAACTCCTTACAAACAAGGCCCTTTATCTGGATTTGCTCTGATTCTACTTCGTGGTTCAAAACTCCGTAGTTACCTACGTGCGATACAGTAGTAATTACGATTTGCCCGTAATACGATGGATCGGTAAAAATTTCTTGGTATCCTGTCATTCCGGTGTTAAAGCATAACTCCCCAGAATTAGTACCAATACAGCCTAAACTTTTGCCCTTCCATTGGGTACCATCGGCCAGTAACAATATGGCATCTACAGCTTTGTTTTCTTTCATAATTTCAAATTTAAACAAAAATAAAAAAGGGATATGATTACATCATATCCCTTGATAATTATTTATTTTATAAACAATCACTATACTAAGCTTCTTCGTTTCCAGAATTAGAAGTTTCAGTACTACCAGTTGGGGCAGAACTTTCAGCTGGCGCTGTAGTAGAATTAGAACCCGAACTATCTTTCTTCTTACCACCTCTTCTTCTGGTCCTAGATTTTGATTCACCCGCAGTAGAAGTTGATCCTAACATAGCTTCGTTGTAATCAACCAATTCAATAATGCACATATCTGCGTTATCCCCTAAGCGATTCCCGGTTTTAAGAATACGCGTATACCCACCCGGACGATTTGCAATTTTGCCAGAAACCTGATCAAAAAGTTCTTTTAAAGATTCCTTATTCTGCAAATAAGAAAATATCATTCTTCTGGAATGCGTAGTATCGCTTTTAGATTTAGTTAATAATGGCTCTACATATTTGCGTAAAGCTTTTGCTTTAGCTATTGTAGTAGAAACGCGTTTATGCAAGATAAGAGATGATGCCATATTAGAAAGCATCGACTTACGATGAGCGGATGTTCTGCCTAAATGATTTATTTTTTTACCGTGTCTCATTTTTGTTAATCTTCATCTAATTTGTATTTGGACAGATCCATTCCGAAATTCAATCCTTTTTCCTCTACCAAGTTTTCAAGCTCCGTAAGTGATTTTTTACCAAAATTCCGGAACTTCATCATGTCTTGCATATCCAGTTGTACCAAATCACCCAATGTTTTAATATCCGCTGCTTTCAAGCAATTATAAGCCCGAACAGATAAGTCCATATCGTGTAAAGGTGTTTTTAAAACTTTACGCATATGCAACATTTCTTCATCAACCGCCTCTTCTTCTTCTGGTTTAGCAGTTTCAAACGTCATTGTATTATCCGAGAACAACATAAAATGTTGAATTAGGATATGCGCTGCTCCTTTCAGAGCTTCTTCCGGGTGAATAGATCCATCCGTTTGAATATCTATCGAGAGCTTCTCGTAATCTGTTTTTTGTTCTACCCGAGTGTTTTCAATGCTATACTTTACATTTTTTATTGGCGTAAATATAGCATCTATAGCTATCTGCCCAAAAACTTGTTCATTCGGTTTATTTTCATCCGCCGGTACATAACCACGACCTTTT